>JAABUI010001520.1_pt1 | contig 13392 bp, 16 predicted proteins | sample 5559111 | NCBI WGS metagenome assembly JAABUI01 (sample SAMN10711870, study PRJNA513365) | rock metagenome | isolation source: Antarctica rocks | place: Antarctica: Victoria Land, Buttleship Promontory
GCCGAAACGCATCCAAACGGCCGCGATGCTTGTAATATCACATGTGTCCCAAGCGTAACGATAAAATCCGCTATTTCCTTCTGGTATCGTTACTCCCCACCGAGCTTCTCTTCGATTGTTTCCAAGTCTTCGGCGTCTGTCAATTCGATGACTCTTCCTGCCTCCGCAGTGTTCCTCATCAGCTCCTTCGCTCCGGCGTATAACATTCTTAGCTCGGCGTTACAAGTAACGGGCAAGTAGTAGAGCAGTACATAAGGCACGGAGAGTCGACCTGAAGCCTGGGAATATTGTCAAGAGATGTTTCATGGGTTAATTCTGCTGCGAATACTCACTAGCGTCAGAGGATAGCTGAGTAGGACAAAACGTGGAGAATGGCCAGGCAGTTCATCTGCTAGCTCCTGGAGGTTGCTGTATGTCGCATCTTCGGCCTGCGAAATCTCAAGGGTGTGCTTGTCGATCTGATCTATTCATTCTTTGGCGTAAGCATGTTGCCTCTCATGTGATTCTGTTGCCTCTCATGTGATTCGATAAGATGAGGCGCATACAGTATCAGAGCAATTCGAAACGTACATATGACGGCTTGGGGGTCCTTCGCCCTGGAGGTTCCTAACCTAAATTTCCGTAGCTTCCCCTTGGTCTCATCGGAGAAAGCATACAGCCGCGACTCGGAAGACTGCAGAGGTCAGCACACATTTGAGAGCTTGACTTTGTCTGAGGCAGACCATGATGATGTCGGTTTTCTAGGAATAGTTTACGAGGTTGATACCGAGGTACTTTAGAATGCCTTGTTTGTTCGGCTAGATTCGGCAGATCTCCCCGCCAGATCTGATCGCAGGTCTGGATCTACTTATGCTCGCTATGTACTCGTGCATCGGTTCCTTCTCGCTCCTCGACATACCATTGCATCGCGAACCTTTGTCCACCCTCCATGTTTGCAAGACTCAGCCAGTTGAGTCGACATCTCTCTCGTCCGCTCCCGAATTTCGTGCACCCATCCCCTACCGCTTCGCGTTCGTCACTTGCAGGGAGTATCATGACATCAGTGGAGGATCGGAGCAAGCGCATGATACATACGGCAGGATGCATAATCATTGGCGATGAGGTCCTTGGGGGCAAGGTACGCCCAGACAAAGCGCTTGCAGCAAAGTACACTCCGAGCTGAGGAAATGCAATGCAGACGGTCGACACGAATTCGGCATACATGGCAAAATATTGCTTTAAGCTGGGTATGACTTTAAAGCGAGTGGAGGTCATTGGCGATGACGAAGGCGAAATTATCGAAGCCGCGAAGAGAATGAGCGACAACTACGATTTTGTGGTAACTAGGCAAGCTTATTTGCTAGATCGGGGCCGAGAAAGCGCTGACAGGCAATAGCGGAGGAATTGGCCCAACGTAAGCGTGGCAAGGGTTGCGACTCTGATGACCAATACTTATGCAAGGTTTGACTAGACATGACGACATTACCTATCAATCAATAGCGAAGGCCTTCCAGCTAAAGCTCGTTGAACACCAAGATGCCTTAGGGCGAATGAAAGCGCTTTCGAAGCCGCATCCTTCACAACCGAATTTCTCGTATGATGTACCCTCGGCTGCCTTGGAAGCGAAGAAACGGATGATCAGGTTGCCTATCGATACGTCAAGAGACGACACGGACCAGGTGCTGTTCGTCGATGAGAGTCTTTGGGTGCCAATCAGCGTTGTGAACGGCAATATCCACATACTTCCCGGCGTTCCAAGGTTGTTCGAAAAATTGTTGGAGGGACTCAAAGCAAAACTGATACCTCGGCTCACGGACCCAGAAGGCAAAGGTGTATATCGGCTACTCTTCTCGACGCCTATGGCCGAAAGTGCTGTTGCTGGATATCTGACAGAATTAGCAGCCAAAGTGGAGCCCCATGGGGTCAAGGTAGGAAGCTATCCGCGGTGGGGACGGAAGCGGAATTCCGTCACCCTTGTCGGAAAAGACAAGGCCTATCTGGATGGTCTGATCCAAGAGGTGGAGAAGAACGTGGAGGGCAAAAAAGTTGAGAAAGAAGACGAGATGGACGAGAGCGATGATCCAGACGAAGGCTAGAAGCATAGACTCCGACCTGGGGCGGGGGGCCTCATGAAGATCGGCATGTTGTTTGGGAGTCTGGGGAAATTGAAGGGTAGTCTCGGCTGCTTGCATCAATCGCTTAGATGACTGGCATCGGCAGCCAGCCAGAGACTAGGACACCGACGCAAGGCTCACGAAGATAGGAATGAATGGTTACTGGTCAGAATATTTTGTATAAAGAATCGATCAGAAATTGTATATGAAGATATAAAGTAGATGACTTCAAAGCGCTGCAAAGCACCATGATATGTCTGGATGACTGATCTCCAGCAAGTTGCACAAGCCTTGATTGGTGAGAATCTTCAGAGAGTTCGCAAGACTAGTGAGACGTCTTCGATTTGGTGGATTTGATAGGTGGATGAGATCGCCAAATGTCATGTACGATCCAGGGCTGTAGGTGGGAGGTTAGAGGTAAAGATAATAAAGGTCACAAGAAAGACAACGGTATGTAGGCGGGTTCCTAGCTATGCTTGCTGATGCAGGAGGCAGACTTACAGCTACTTATGATTGGTTCATTGGGTTTGAATGAGGTGAATTCGACCGACCTCACAGCGATGCGATTTCAGTATTTCCGTATGTGCTTTTATAGCTGTCACAAGTTCCAACTCGATTTTTCTTCAGCGGCACCGCTTCCACCGGAGAAAACTCCAACACTGCTGATTGCGTATAATGTGTAGCGAAAGGAGCATCTTGTGCCTGTTTGCATAGATCACCGCTGGCGTTGATTGTTCGAACGAGCCGATTTCGCGGTCCTTGTTGTTATCAAGGGTAATCCCTCTCCCAAGCTCTATGAGCTCGGTTTACTAAGGTAGCAGGTAGAGTCGGTAGCTTCCACGGTCCACGGTACACAAGACAGGTTGCCGAGCTGACGCTCTCTTCCTCCTCTGCTCGCGCCGCTTCTTCCACTACATCGCCTCCAGAGGTGAAAGGCCACTGATCAGATTATTGGATCCTGTAGAAAGGACTGATCAAGAATCGTGCATGGCAGTGTAGAGTAAATGAGTTTCAAGTATTCCTCTCACTCAACCCTTGGCAAGTGTTTTCAGTAATCTAGATAGATACTTTCATTCGGTCTCTGATGCGTGAAGTATCATTTGCAGAGTAGGAGGCACATAGAGTAAGCCGCGCATGATCTTACCTCATCTATCGCACTAGGCGGACATAAGCAGGTGACAGAGTATCGGATACCCAACGACGGCCCACCACCACGAGGCGTTCTTCAATCAACCTGCCTATCACATTCATCGCGATCTCTCGATCTGCGCCAGGGCTCACACCAGGGCGGGCTTGTCCCCGATCAAGTAATCTCTTTCTCCGGTAACCGGGCTATCGTAGCTATCGCGGAGGTTTCTGTCGTTGGTGTCACTGGCTCGCTGGTGGTGTGGGCTTGGGGTGCCGCTATGCCGCTAGCAAGAAAGGCCCGTCGGCGCTAAGCAAGCTCACCTCCCCTGTCACTTCTCTACCACGTTCCCATGCTGTTTGCTGCTGCAGGTGCCATGAGGAGCGTCGGGAAGAGTCTCTGACACTAAAAAGGCATTTCAACGGTGTCAACGCCAGCATTACACCCACTCCCTCCGCTGCCCGTCATCCCCCAAGTCTGCCTCCGTCGTGACATACATCGCCTCAAAACACTCCGGCACAGCTGCTGAACCGCATTGCACACCCTCCACACCTTAAAACCCCGGCTCTGCAATCTTGTCGCAAGCGCAAGCCACCTCCTCGCAGGCACTGCTCAGCATCACCTTAACCTCCATCCGAACCTCCATCCTCCACCCAGATTCGCGCGGATCTCTTTTGGCGACATAAGCGGTCCTCCCTACAACTACCACCCACCAAGCTTCCCTTGTGCCCTGTCGTCATCCGCATATCCTACGAAGAACCGACAGCTCGGATACGCCAATCCGCCCAAGAGCCACGCGCTGTCCACGTTGTCAACTGCCTCATACGGATCCGCGTTGAGCTTCTGAGCCTTCTACTGGCGCCATGTCTAATAAAGTGCGTCCCTTCTTTCCCTTCTGGGGACACCCCCAACCTTCCTAGCCATGCGGTCTAACACGCCTCCATTGCAGTTCCTCAGGGAGTATAAGCTCGTGGTGGTTGGTGGTGGTGGCGTGGGGAAGTCATGTTTGACGATTCAGCTCATACAGAGTCATTTCGTGGATGAGTATGATCCTACAATAGAAGGTGTGCTCCCCACTTCTTCATTATGGCAAACTCCTCGAAGCTCACAATGCGCTTCAGATTCCTACCGCAAGCAGTGCGTGATAGATGATGAGGTGGCACTGCTCGACGTGCTAGATACAGCGGGACAAGAGGAATATTCCGCAATGCGAGAGCAATACATGCGCACGGGTGAAGGTTTTCTGCTGGTCTACTCCATCACATCACGGCAAAGCTTCGACGAGATTCAGACTTTTCAACAACAGATACTGAGGGTCAAGGACAAAGACTACTTCCCCATTATCATAGTCGGTAACAAGTGCGATCTAGATGGAGAGCGAGAGGTGTCGAGGCAAGGTGCGTCCAGATAAATCCTTACCGCAGTTACTGTTTATGTTTTCCTTCTGCCGTGGACTCGACACTTGAACAATCCTAGCTGACTTGACCGAACAAAACAGAGGGAGAAAACCTCGCCCGTCATTTCAATTGCGCCTTCATCGAAACCTCTGCAAAGTCGCGCATCAACGTTGACAATGCCTTCTCCAATATCGTCCGCGAGATCAGAAGATACAACAGAGGAATGACCGACAATCATGTCAACGGTGGGGGCGGCCTTGGACCGGGGCCCCAGAACGAAAAGCCTCAAAGCGCCGGCTGCTGTGGAGGTAAATGTGTTGTGATGTGAAGCGACTGCGGAGCTTGAGGTGGATGGAGAGCTGCTCTTGAGAAATTGGGAAGGTGGTGCATGGATATACCAAAAAGAAGAGAAAAGCCAAAGTATTGTGGACGTGGGGCTTCTCTACTAGCTACAATTGCTTGCGTGTGGGTTGGTAGGCCCAGTGGAGTTGGGTTATCATCATTTATTTCCGGCTGGTCGCCTGGGAAGGGGCATTTACTGGCTGTATGGCGTGTTTGGCCTTAGGATTATAGGTAGCACCTTCTCTTTTTCGTGAATGCACATTTCGTTGCAAAATACTTATTCCGTGGTGACTGCGTTTAAATCCAGATTAGCTCGTACCTGCAACAAAATCGACCCACGCGTCCACCATTGCCGAAGATGGTGGTTTCTTGCAACTCCGATAATTCCTGACAGCGGTTTTATGTTGCTGACGACCTGGATAAGTGCCCACAAGGTCGGGTTTCCTCTTCTGGTCTAGCCTCTAGGCTTAGCTGATCACGGAAACTTGATATCTGTGCATCTAGGTCTCAAGGTGTCGCAGTTGGCCAACTAGGAAATCAGTATAAGAGTTTGCGGCTGCTCGCATGGTTCCCATGGGAGATATTCCTTTGCCTTCGACTTTGGGTGAGAATTTCTCAACGGCAGATAATATCGTGATGAGCATAGCTTTGCTAACCAGGAATGACGGAGAGCATCCGGCACGGTTCTGATCAATGCGGCACCAGGCCCATCGAAGGGGCATCGCAGAGCTCCAAAAGCTTCTGTTAGAAGCTATCATCTCATGCACGGCCTCAAAGTGCATGGCCCCAAAACTTTCGAATTCAGCGATTCTCTCATTGTGTAGGATGACGCCGTCACTATAGACGTGATTTCATAGTAGGATAACGTAAGAAAGAGCGCAGCAAGTCTATTGGCTGACGGTCACCTAGGGATCCTAAGGTTTTCCACCTGAACCTCTCAGTAAGACCCCAATGACTGGTTAGATGTTTCTGGCATGTCATACTCTCCGAGGAATTGTTGTAGCTCTTGGCTATTGCAATAGCTGTCTGCAGAGTTGTCTTGTTTTTGCCAACATTTTCTCTCGAGGTCATTCCTCTCATTTGAAAGACTAGCCAATGCGCTGGGAAGCTTGCTCACACAGTCTTCGCTTGCTATTGCCAAAATCAGTCCCAGACATACGCGCTTGTCTAGCAATCTTAAACGCGAGACTCATGCAATGTCTCAAATGGGTCAAATGTTTGGCCAAAAAGACAAGTCCTGCGGCTCATGCATCACTGGTTTGCTGTCCCCTTTGGACCTACCAAAAGCCGAGACAGTCAACGAATCCAGCTTAATTCTTTGTTCAATTTACTCTGAATGTCTCTCCTCCTCAGTCTATTTCTCTCTTTATTCAAGATCAAACAAGTGTCTCAGATAGAAGCCTCTGGGCCATTCTCACTTTCAGCAAATAAACTGTAGCAAACCGAGACCGGATTTCTATAAGTTTGTAGGGTGCTCCTAGCCGTGCAGCACTCTCCAGGCAGACCCAAGTGCTGACTTTTGCGAACTTTTCAACTGCAACTTGAACACCAAAAATTTCCATACGTCGCAGCAATGCAACAAGTCATGACCCCTGAAATGGCCCAGTTGAGAGTGCATAGGAAGCTTAAAGGTGCGGTCAAAGGAAATCAGATCTGATGACTTTGTACTGACATATTCTTCAAGGTCTGAATACTACATTACCGCCTTACCTCTACCGGGTCTATGCTCTCGACTCCAATGGCGAGAATAGCACCGAATCTTTCGCATCAGCAGCTGCTCGCAACAGCCAGGGCCGCCAAAACTTGTCTGCCATACCCTACAAAGAAGCCAAGACCATGTTAACTCGACACTTCCTCTGGACTTATTTTCCTGGCAACGAATTCACCTCGTGGAGTAGCTCTCTCCTCTATGCTCTGCAATTCGCTATGCGCAAGACTAGGAACAAGGTAAAAACTGGCAAGGTATCTTCCGAATGTGACATCAAGCTTTGTGTGCTTGACACCTCATCCCTCAGTACTAGCTCCTTCTTTGCAGCTCCGGAACTCATTCGACTCTACGGCATACCTAGCAGTAACGGAATGAGACACGAATACCATGACAACGAATATTTATTTCATGGAAAGCTCAATGTGAAAAGAATCTCAAGCACAATTACATTGGCAAGGTTGAGAGAGGAAGGACTGTTCAATCTGATCCCCGAGCTGGATGAAGAAGCACACAAAACGCACCTGTTTCTTCGAGTGCGGGACTTGCGCCGGAGCTTATTCAACATCCCGAGGCCGATATCTGCTGTGGATGGGGGCCTAGCTCTGTGGATCGCTTCGCTGTTCAGCCAGGCCTTCACCATGCCAATGTTTGTGGCTCTGTCGTCGCTATGTCGCCGAGACCCTGGGGATAAAGGGTTCCTGCGAATCCTTCGACATTACGCAGGTAAGGCCATAGAACTCAACTACTCAAAGGCTTGAGGGGAAAGCACTGACATCTCTGCAGAGCCTTCAAGAGACTTTCGGATTACCTACCAAACACAAGAGGGCAGAGAATTCCCTGAGCTTACCAATTTCATTGCCATGATGAATGTAGGGGCTATCGAGGTCGGTAAGATCAAGGCCCAACGGTCAAATGGAGTGACTGGACTCGAAGATCTGCTCGGGAATCTGGGACTTGAGCCGGAATTGGACAAGGTATGATGGCAATTGGATTATTGCGTAGAATGAGCCTAATGGAATCGGAGGAAGTGTGGGCTAAGTATGCGGAGTGCTGTCTGTGACGGGATTTGTTTTATTTCACGAAGGTCTGCGCAGATAAGTTCGGACACGATAGGGCTATCTAGGGCAGCATACATCGTCACTGCTATCTATAGAACGACACTCTGTTATGAACGCTTTTCCTGGGTAATACTACCATGCTCCTGACCGTCCCACCTTCGCGCACTTCATCCATGCGTTATCCCATAAAGCTTGGTCTATTGAATAACACTGTCGATCTGTCGCCCCATTATGCTGCCTTTCTTTTGTGGTGATCGGGCGACATAGGATTCGGGAGACGTGGAGGATTGGGTGCGACGATGATGTGAGGCTGGAGAAAGCCTTACGAGCCTCGCGAGCCCATAGGGCTGCTAGCGCTCAGCCACTAGGTCGATGCCGCGCCAAGACATCACCCTCACTCGCAGCAATTGCTTAGCTGCATGAACGCAGCCTGAGAGCAAACCGAGAGCCAATGGATCCAATGCAGCTCGTCCCGGAGACGGGTGTCAGCCTTGAGGATGCAGCCTGCTGCCTGAGCGAGATAAAGCCTCTCCATCAGCCGGCGACTGCCTTCCAGGACATAGTTCTAGCGATTCAGTCTCCCCAACGAGAAATACGCATTGGAAGAAGGAAGTCCTTGATCAAATTTCCACTGCCTTCAGTATTGCTCTCAGTTCAGGAAGCCTGCTCGTGCTGTCAAGATGAGCCAACCACCAATTTACCGCTCCAAGCCTGATCGTCAACCCAAGCTCGCCGTCAATCGTGCTCCACGAGCGACGGACGAGTATCTGGTTGACGACTCGAGTTCGGGTGATGAGCGCCCAAGGGCGAAACCAGGGTACCATGTCAACGATCCTACGACAAGCTCTGCCAAAAGAAGCGGCACCAAGACTGTCGACCATGATGATAAGGTCACTGTTAGCGGGGATTACCTGAAGGAGATGGAGACCATGATTCGAGACCTTCAACGCCGAGTGGACGCATGCGAGCATGGCTCCGAGCCCTCCTCCGACTCTCGTATGTCCTCCCGACGGGGATCCATCAATTCTGTCTCCGAGTGCGACGAGGAATATATTCGAGACAGGCGCGACCCACGAAGTGCTTCCGATTGGAAACCCCGCAAAGGTGGGTCAGAAGCTTTCGTGATTCCAGACGGACGTTACATGCCGTCACCACCGGTACCACCACCATTCCCGCCGCCAGCTCCACTATACCCATACGTGGGGGTGGGGTCGTCGCCTCCGCTGCTACCTTTAGGTTTGCCGCCCGTCAGTCAAGGGTGTGGTCCTATTACTGTTGATGGCCTGCCACGATTGGAGATCGTACGTTGGAAGCAGTGTACTACCAAGTACGGAGAACCAGAATGGCATGAGGATCACAAATCACCCACGGCGACAGCTGCTCCGAAAGACTTTAGTCAAAAAAGTCTGCTCACTGTAATTCGAGATTATGACGGCAATAAGCAATTTTGGCGGCGACGGGTACATATTGTATCGCCTCCCGTCATCAGCCTTTTGAAAGACCTTCCCTGTTATGATGTCCACGAGACTTCTCAAGATGGGGAAAAGGATGGCGAGCTACGTCTCACGGAGCCAATGATGGTCCTGTTCCACAATCGCAAGCACCTCCAGGAGAAGGCAACGACCGAGACACGGCGAGTCCGGGATCAATTACAATTCGTCTTGGACTTCATGCGGAATGAATTTAGTGATGTTACTCGGAAGCTTGACGACATTGAGTCAGAAAGGCCATCCGGGCTCGTCTCCTATCCCGAGTTGTTCTTACTGTATGCTCCAGGTACCGTTGTGTATAGCCTGGAGAATGGTGAACATGATGCATTTGTCGTTGATTCCATCCGTGGAATGCGAAAGCGCCAGGGAGGTAGTTATGGCAGACTTGATCTCACATGCTGGTCTATCAATTACGATGGTGAGGTCTTTGGCCGAGTATGGTCCGTCCACAAAATTCCGCCGTTTCAAGGGGTGAAACAAATCAACTCTCTGGATCTCGTACCAGAAGGCTTCCTCCCCAAGGCGGATGGTGTGAAGTCAGATCTCATCTCTCGCGGACAAAAGTTTTGGTCCCTTCAAGGGCAGAGGTTCTTGGAGTATACCGGTGAGATCTGGTCCCAACATGCTAGCGAGGAAGCAGTCCGGGTGATGGTCGACTGTTTGACCTACCAGCGACGCAACGATTGGCCTATTAGCATTAATAAAAAGCGTGGTCCGGACAATGCTCAGAGCAAGAACTGGCAGGACAACAAATTCGACAGTCGTGATAGCTGGGCTTTCCGTAGTGGCAGACGAAGGGGCCGAGCTCATCGCTCTCACTCTCCCCGAGTGATACCTTATGACGACGAGTATAGTCCCGAAAGGGATAACGGTCGGAAACGGCACTATAGTCCATATAGCCGCGATCGCGCGGACCGCCCTGCTCGTGAGTATGAATCTGAATTCGACAAATACGATTCGCTAGAATCAAACTCGACGCCCGATGAGCTCACGTTATTGCTTTGCCCTCAGCATGTGCAAGGCTACTGTCTGCGTGACAAAGTATGGAGTCAGTACCTTCATCCCTTTTCCTGACTTGTACTTGCTAATACAGCAGCAGAGAAGCTTAATGTTAGCCAATTGCAACCCGTCAGCTTCCGTAAAAATGGGTGGGACCGTCTTGTCCTTGACGAGGAGTACAAGGATATCGTCCAAGCCATGGTTTCTTCTTACGTTGACAAGACTGCCATGCTTGACGACCTGGTGGCCGGTAAGGGTAATGGGCTTGTAGCATTGCTTCACGGCCCACCAGGAAGCGGCAAAACCTTGACGGCCGAGTGCGTCGCAGACAGCTTTGAAAAGCCTTTATACCAAGTAGCGTGTGGGGACATCGGCACAGACCCTGAAGGTCTCGAAGAACGTCTTGAGGAAATCTTCGACTATGCAGTGACATGGGGTGCCATCCTGTTGATTGACGAAGCTGACGTATTTTTGCAAGATCGTGACTACGCAAATATGGAGCGCAATGCCTTGGTCTCTATCTTCTTACGCACTTTAGAATATTTCAACGGAGTACTATTCCTGACGACAAACCGTGTGGGTGCCTTTGACCAAGCTTTCCAGTCACGCATTCACGTCACGCTTGGCCTTCCCTCGCTCGATCAACAGCGTCGCACCTCAGTCTGGGCCATCTTCCTGCAAGACCTCGCCGCCAAGCACGTCATTACTGACACCCACCACAAGGTGCTGACCAAGAAGGTGAGTGAGAAATGGAGTAAGGAAAAGCTCAATGGGCGCCAGATCAGAAACACTGTGAGGACCGCTCTAGTCATTGCAGAGAAGAAAGGCGTGATGGTGGGGGAGAAGGAGTTTGAGACTATGTTGAAGATTGGTAGGGAGTTTGAGGGATATATGGGTATGTTGGGCAAAGGGGAGGCGAGTGCGGGATTGGAAGGATTCCAGGAAGTTTAGGGGAATTGATGGATTGATGATTTGATGAGATGATGAGCTTTTTGATATTATGAAATCCTACGATTATTCAAACGTTAGGACCTATGGTGGCCAGCATTCCCATTCACGGAGCCCCCGTCCACTCACACGCACAGGATCTTTTCCAAGGATCACTGTGATCTTTGGGATGAGTACTTTTTTATTGGCTGTCTGCGTCTGTTGATCTGTGTTGGATTATCGGTGAGCAATATGTTCTTTCAACGGATTCGGTATCAAATCTCTCCACGTCCGCAGACCACATGCACAATGCAGAGTACATCTTCGCTCGTGGATATCAAACCACCTGTGTCGATGATACATCTACCCAACCGTCATCCCAGTGCACCTATCCCATGTCGTGGTAGGTTGCAAAGTTCAGAGATCCATCCGAAGTCTCGGGCAATTACTCCCCGAGAAAATCTTCGCTTGCTAATATGCTAGGGAAATTACATAATAAGAGGCGCTGATGTCGAGGGAAGTTACGCCTAGGAGTCTATTACCGCGAGGGTCTTGTCATCCTAGAGAGTAAGTAGACTTCGGGTAGAATCCCCTGAGATATGACTTATACCAGGGTTTAGGCTGCCTGAAACTATAAATATCAAGGAATTTTGCGACTGATATACCCAATTTGCTATTGTCTCAACGTCTCCTGCGACCGTATGGATAGACCTTTGGAGCTGATGAGTGCAGAATACGCTCTAAGGAATTTGGTGCATCTACCAACGTTTTGATCGGTGAGTGGGGTTTGTCACGTTGTACGAGCTAGGGGGTCAGGTCTCTGATGAGGACTTCTAGTGTCCTATAAAATGGGATCGTGATCTCCTCACGGGAATCATGGTGCCAACTTTGTTCCCGTTCGGAGTAAATCTCCTCCATTAATTTTCATACTATCGGGGTTTTAGTACTGCTGTTACGAAATACGCTTTGTACCTTCAATATTGGAATTCTGCATCGAGTACGTCAGTCATAAGTTTGGCTTTGCTTCAATTGTCGAGCTAATCAGGAACTCCACCTGTATTGTAGCGAGAGCTTTATTTCTCTGCTAGGATCATAGCTCCAAGTGACAAGCATCGACTTGTTTGAGGGAATTGCAAGTGTTTGAAAAGAGAAATAGGAACTCAAGAAAGAATCGACCGACGTGCGCCCAACATGAAAGCGTCAATTTCTCAACGCTAGATCAAACCAAAATCACGATGTTCAATCTCTGAAGTCACGTAAGATTCATTCTCCCCTGCAACTCCACTAGTCATCCGGCCAGCCCCGTCAAGGGGAAGTACATCAGGCACTTGCGCCAACAAACACCACCAGCACTGCAGCGTATGCCGCTGTGATACCCAGGGTTTCCGCGTTTGTCGCCTTGAAAACAATAGAGACCAGCGCAGAAAAGATTAGCACGGCTACTGAGGTTGTAATTAAGCTCTTGGTTTCGTTCTGATTTAGGCGCATAACCAGCATAGGAAGAACGAGCGAGAGGCCGCCAGTAATAGCGACGACGAAGCGGGCGAGTTTATCGACGAAGGGAGATACCTCTCTAGCAACGGCGTTATGCGTGTATTCATCTAGCCGTCTGGCCATTTCCTCTTTTGAGTAAGCCCAACTCTTGGGAAGGCCTCTCTTCAACCATTCTCGGAGCGGGTCAGAGGTAGAGGTGCGCCGTTCAGTGTACGCTTTGAAATTGATGTCTCCATACTTTATCCAAAAAAACACGTCCCAACCATGAGCTTCCCACAGACGACTGTATTGGCTGGTAGTCTGTTGGGAATCCTCGAGCCCGGCAATGTATTCATAGTCCCTAATTGCAGTAGCTGCAGGGTTAAGTTCCTGAGACGCGATTCTGGGAGTCATGCTTACTGTGTTTATGTAAGGTCTCTCCTACCCGGCTCCAGTCTAGTGCCGATATTTTGTATTTAGGCTTTTCGGGATCAGGATCGGGTTGAAACATCTTCTTTTGCATGCCCACTAAATCCAATTCCAGATTGAAGTTATTGATCTTTGCCATAAGCTTGAAATCGATTACGAGATTAGAGTTGACGGCCTTCATGATCGTCTCCGTAGCTGATTGAGACGGGCTCTTGGAATCAGCTTCGCCGCTCGTTGCCTTGGTAGATTCTTCCTTAGTTTCCATTTCAACTTTCTCGTCGTTGGCAGCAGAACTAGATTTACCCAGTCCAGCATCATTGGCTGAGTTCAACCTTTGCTCGAGTCGAGCA
>JAABUI010001522.1_pt1 | contig 13389 bp, 14 predicted proteins | sample 5559111 | NCBI WGS metagenome assembly JAABUI01 (sample SAMN10711870, study PRJNA513365) | rock metagenome | isolation source: Antarctica rocks | place: Antarctica: Victoria Land, Buttleship Promontory
TTACCGGCGGGTGCTGGAGTCGCTGCATGCCCACCGGCTGGTGCCGTTCGTGACGCTGATGCACTTCACGGTGCCGCGGTGGTTCAGCGAGCGTGGGTCCTGGCTCGCGGCCGACGCGGTCGAGCGCCCCGCAGCGTCTTGACGATTCGGGTGGCGTCGCCCTCCCATGGCGCGTAGGCGCCGCCGGCGGCGCTGCTCTGTACCGCTTGGGCGGCCCGGGTCAGCGGCAGGTGCTGCCAGGCGGGGACGGTGACCAGGCGGGCCAGGAACAAGGTGGTGGCGCCGGCCGGGTCCAGCCGGACACTGGCCGGCCCCCAGCTGTTGCGCTGCTGGTACATGCCCAGGCTGTCCGGGCCGACGAGGTCGCCGTGGGTGATCGGCAGCAGCCGGGCTTCCTGCAGGCTGGTGGCGACCGCGATCACCGCCGCCCGGGGTGGCAGGCCGGCCCGGGCGGTGGTCTGCACGATGCTGTTCGCGTCCGTCCACATCTGTTCGGTGAGCTGCTCACCGGTGTAGAGGTGGCTGCCGGCGCCGGCCAGCCCGCAGCTGCTGGCGCCGGCCGCGGCCGCGGGGCTGCCCGGGCCGAGCAGCAGCACGGTGCCGATCGCCGGGGCGGTGAGCAGCAGCGCAGCCGCGGCCCCCAGGCCCACGCCGGGGCCGGGCATCAGCGACCGGCCGGACCGGACGGCAGGATCGCGTCGTTGGTGTCGAACAGGACCCGTTCGGTCGCGGTCGGGTTGGTCTGCACCACGAAGCTGCGGGCGCCGACCTTCCACACCGCCCGGCCCTTGACGTTCTCCGGCCAGCTGGTGATCCGGCGGGTCTCGGCGCCGGACAGCCCGATCGCGTCGCTGAGCTCAGCGGCGGGCACTGTCGCCGCCTGCGGGTTCAGCGGCGTGCTCTACAAGGTGGTCATCAGTCCGGCGGTCCTCGACCTGCTCAAGGCGGTGATCACCCGGGGGTTCCACCTGTCCTTCTGACCCGTCGACGTCCCGGGCAGGTTGGTCGACCTGCCCGGGACCGGCCGAGGAGGCCCGCGTGAAGCGCTCCCACGACCCGACAACCGGCGACCGGCGGCCCGCCGACCCGAGGTGCCGAGATGCGTCCCGGCGCACCGACACGGGGTATGCCACGGCCGAGGCGGCGATCGTTCTGCCGGTCCTGCTCACCGTCCTGGCCCTGGCCATCTGGATCCTCGTCTGCGTCAGTGGCCAGCTCAGGTGCGTCGACGCGGCCCGCGCGGCGGCCCGGGACGCGGCTCGGGGGGACAGCGCGGCCTCGGTCGCTGCGGCAGCCCGCTCCATCGCGCCGACAGGTGCGCAGGTGCAGGTCCACCTGCTCGGCAGACAGGTCGAGGTCACTGTCACGGCGCGCGTGCAGCCCTTCGGGGCGGTCCTACGGCTCCTGCCGCCGATGCAGCTCCAGGCGCGCGCTGTGGCTGAGCGCGAGGAGGCGCCACCGTGAGCCGCTCTCGGCAGCGAGTGCCCACGGGCCGTCCGGCGGCCCACGAGCACTCGTCGTGGCCGGCGCCGAGCGCGGCATGCCTGCCCGTCAGGCGACCCGGTGCCGCCCAGGACGTGGGATTCGTGACGGTGGCCGTACTCGCGCTCGCCCTGGCGCTGCTCGCCTTCGACGCTGTGCTGGCCAGCGTCGGTGCGGTGGCGGTGGCCCGGCACCGGGCAGCAGCAGCCGCGGACCTGGCCGCGCTCGCCGGTGCGGTCCACGCCTCGCACGGCCAAGCCGCAGCCTGCTCGGTCGCGGCTCGCGTTGCCCTCGCGCAGTCGGCCGAGCTGACGAAATGCCTCCTTGTCGGGAGGACCGTCGAGGTGCGGGCAACGGTGCGTCCACCCGGTCCGTTGGGGACCTTGGGCGCGGCGACCGCGACGGCCCGAGCAGGACCAGGCTGATGCGGGAGGCCGCACGGCAGCGGGCCGGTCCCCCCACCAGCAGCACCGTCGCGCCGACGGAGTCGGCGGCTGCGCCCCGCGTGGCCTCAGAAGGGCCAGGACCTGGTCACAGTCTCGCGCCCGTCGCGGTGTCGAACAGGTGGAGCCCGGTCAATCGCGGCCGGAGCACGATGTGATCACCTCGTGCGGGTGGACGCAAGCCGTCCACCCGCACGACGACGGCCGTATCCACATCGTTGATGGCGGCGGTCGTGTAAAGGTAGGCGTCGCTGCCCAGCTCCTCGACCACGCTCACCCGGGCGGGGATCCCCTGGCCGTCTCCGACCAGGTCGAACACTTCAGGGCGCAGCCCGACCGTCACCTGCTGCTGGCCGCTGGGCCCGGGCGGCGACACCGCAGCGCGCTGCTCCGGCGTGAGCGGCAGCGGGGTGCCGGCCACACTGAGCCCGTCGACGGTCAGGGGCAGCACGAGCAGGTTCATGGCGGGCGAGCCGATGAACCCGGCCACGAAGGTGTTGACCGGGCGGTCGTAGAGCGCTCGGGGGGTGTCCACCTGCAGCAGGAGCCCGTCCTTGAGCACAGCGACGCGGTCGCCCATCGTCATGGCCTCGACCTGGTCATGGGTGACGTACACCGTGGTGGTGCCCAGGCGCCGCTGGAGCTCGGCGATCTGGGTGCGGGTCTGCACGCGCAACTTCGCGTCGAGGTTGGACAACGGCTCATCCATGAGGAAGACACTTGGCTCCCGCACGATCGCCCGGCCCATTGCCACCCGCTGTCGCTGGCCACCGGACAGCTTCGCCGGCTTACGGTCCAGGTAGGGCTCGAGGTCCAGCAGGCGGGCCGCCTCGCGTACGCGGCGACTGCGCTCATCCTTGCTGATCCCGCTGATACGCAGCTGGAAGCCGATGTTCTGCTCCACGGTCATGTGCGGGTAAAGGGCGTAGTTCTGGAAGACCATGGCGATGTCCCGGGACTTCGGCGGCAGGTAGCTCACGTCCCGGTCGCCGATCAGGATCCGTCCGCTGTTCACCTCCTCCAGCCCGGCGAGCATCCGTAACGTCGTCGTCTTGCCGCAGCCGGACGGCCCGACCAGGACCAGGAACTCTCCGTCGGGGACGGTGAGGTCGAGATCGTCGACGGCCGGCCGTGTCATGCCGGGGAACAGCCGGCTCACGCCGCGGAAGGTGACGTCGGACATGACTGCTCCTGTGGTCGGTGGGGCACTGGAACTACCGTCGGTGTGCTGGCGCGGAGCATGTCGGCGGCCTGCTCGGGGACGACGTCGTTGATGAAGACATCCATCCCGGACTCCGAGCCAGCGAGGTACTTGAGCTTGTCAGGACTCCGCCGGCTGCTGAACAGCTCGAGGTGCAGGGCTGCGTCGTGGCGCCCTGTCCGGACCGGCGCCTGGTGCCAGGCCGCGACGTACGGCATCGGCAGCCCGAACAGCCCGTCCAGCCGCCCCAGCACCTGGAGGTACAACCCCCCGAAGTCCTCGCGCTCCTGCTGGGTGAGGGAGGGAAGGTCAGGGGTGCGGCGACGGGGGTAGAGGTGCACCTCGAAGGGCCAGCGCGCGGCAGCCGGCACGAAGGCGACCCAACAGCAGCTGGAGGCGACGACCCGGCGTCCGTCCGCGACCGCCGCCGCCAGCAGGTCGTCGTATAGGGCGCGGCCCGTGTCGTGGCGATACCGCGAAGCCGCGGCAAGCTTGCGCCTGGTTCGTGGCGTGAGGAACGGATAGGCGTAAATCTGCCCGTGCGGGTGGTCCAATGTCACCCCGATCTCCTCGCCACGGTTCTCGAAAGCAAAGACCTGCTCCACCTCGGGCAGCGCCGACAGCTCCCTCGTGCGGTCGGCCCAGGCCTCCATGACCAGACACACCTGCGCGGGACGCAGCGTCGAGAACGAGGCGTCGTGCACCGGCGTGAAGCAGACGACCTCGCAGCGGCCGGTGGCGGGTCGTCGAGCAACCAGCGCGGCGAGCTCGGGGACGGTGTCCTCGGCAGGGCTGGGCGGCACTGCGTGCACGGCCAGGGAGGGAAACCGGTTCTCGAACACCACGACGTCGTAGTCCGTCGACGGGATCTCGGTGAGGTGGTCCTCTCGCGAGGGACAGAGCGGGCAGTCGTCGCTGGAGGGCAGGAAGGTGCGGTCTTGCCGGTGGCTCGCGATCACCACCCACTCCTCGACGGTCGGGTCCCAGCGGGCCTGCGAAGACAAGACGACCGGTGCCAGGCCCCGCTTGTCGTGCAACTCGCGGACCGCATCGTCGGCGGCGTTGTAGTAGAAGATGTCGCGTCCGTCCGACAGCCTGGCGGCCTGCCGCCTCACGACGCTCCGGCCTGAACCTGACCGCGGTCGGCCGGCGCCACGAGCAGCCGGCCGACCGAGGCCTCCAGAGCAGCGCGCCGGTCCTCGTCGATCCCGTCGTCGGTCACGAGCACGTGCGCTTCGGCGAGCGCAGCGAAGGACACCAACCCGATCGTGGCGTACTTCGTGGAGTCGGCTATCACCACCAGGATGCGGCCGGCCCGGACGAACGCGCGGTTGGTCTCGGACTCGGCCAGGTTCGGCGTGGTGAAGCCGGCTTGCGGGTCCATGCCATGGCAGCCCAGGAAGGTCACGTCGAAGTGCAGCGACCGCAGCACGAGGTCGGCAACCGGACCCACAAGGGCGTCACTGGGTGTGCGTACACCCCCGATCAGCACGACGGTGTGCCGGGCGCGCAGTACGTCTGCGATCTTGACCGAGTTGGTGGCCACCGTCAGGTCAGGGACCTCGAGTAGGTGCTGGGCCAAGGCGTGGGTGGTCGTGCCCGCCCCTAGCGCGACCGCCTGGCCGGGCTGTACGAGGCCGGCGGCGACAACGGCGACTGCATGCTTTTCCGCCAGCTCACGCACCGACTTCGCCTCGAAGCCGGGTTCCTCGCTGGACCGGCCGGACACCAGCGTGGCGCCACCGTGCACCTTCACGAGCATCCCGTCGCGGGCGAGCGCGTCGAGGTCGCGCCGTACGGTCATGTCCGACACCTGGAGGGTGGCCGTGAGTTCGGCCACCCGGGCCGCGCCTTGGCGGCGCACCTGCTCCAGGATGAGGGCGCGGCGCTGAACCACGAGCATGTCAGGCCCCCCGTAGCACGGTTGCCCCGCCGGCCGGCACTGGAGTACCGGCGACGACGGCGTCGTCAGAGGTGTGGTTGATCACGAACAGGAAGCTGCCCCGGCGGACGACCTCGACCCCGGGAGGTGCTGGTGCGACCGGCTCCAACCCGGCCTGCTCGAGTTCCTCGAGCAGCAGGCGGCCGAGCGCCGCCGGGTCGAGGTCGGTCGCGAGGTAGGTCGCGTTGCCCCGGCCGTAGCTGTGCCGCGTGAGGGCCGGCACCCCGGCGAGCGGACCCGACTCGATCGACGCCAGGGCCTTGGCCCCCCGCAGCATGAGCAGCTCGCTCCAGCGCGACCCCGTGGCGCCGTTGGACAGCGCGAGCGTCTCGGCGGGCAGCAACGGGAAGAACTCCTCGACCTGCACCCCCAGGACCTCGCGCAGGGCGCCGGGGTAGCCACCGAGCCGGACGTGGTCGTTGCTGTCCACGACTCCGCTGAAGTACGACACGACCAGCGACCCGCCGTCGCGTACATGGGCTTCCAGCGCCCGCGCCCCGGCATCGCTGAGCAGGTACAGGCTCGGGGCGAGAAGCATCCGGTACGCAGACAGGTCCCCCTCGGGATGCACGAAGTCCACGGTGATCCCGGCGCGCCACAGGGCTTCGTACGTCCGGCGGACCGCCGCCGCGTAGGTGACGTCGGCGGACGGGTGGCTGTCGAGCTCCACGGCCCACCAGGCCTCGTAGTCCCACAGGATCGCCACCTGGGTCTGCACTCGGGTGCCCACGACGTCGGCGAGGCCGGCGAGTTCCTGGCCCAGATCCACCACCTCGCGCCAGATCTTCGTGTCCGTCCCCGCGTGCGGGACCAGACCGGAGTGGAACTTCTCGGCGCCGGCGCGCGAGGCCCGCCACTGGAAGAACAAGACTCCGTCGGCCCCGCGGGCGACTTGGGCGAGCGCGTTGCGGCGGAGCTGGCCCGCCGGCTTGGCCAGGTTGTGCGGCTGCCAGTTGACGGCACTGGTCGAGCTTTCCATCAGCAGCCACGGGGCCCCGGCTCCCACCGAGCGCATCAGGTCCGCGCCGAGGGCGAGGTCGACCATCGGCGCGGGGTCGGCGCCCAGCAGGTAGTGGTCATTGGCGACGAGGTCGACCTCTCGCGCCCAGGCGACGTAGTCGGCCGCTTTGAACCCGGGCGCCATGAAGTTCGTCGTCACCGGTAGGTGAGGTGTGAGCGTGCGGAGCACGTCTCGCTCGGCCCGATAGAGCTCCAGCAAGGCCTCGGAGCCGAACCGCCACCAGTCGAGCTGCTGCGTGGGATTGCGGTGTGTCGGAGAGGCACGCGGCGGGATGACCTGCTCCCAGGCGGAGTAGTGCTGGCTCCAGAAGGCCGTGCCCCACGCCGCATTGAGCGTGACCAGGTCGCCGTACCGGTCCTGCAGAAAGGTCCGGAACGCCGCTGCGCTGGTGTCGCAGAAGCAGTGGGCCACGTGGCAGCCGTACTCGTTGCCGACGTGCCACATGCGCACGGCGGGGTGCCGGCCGTACCGCTCCGCCATGGCCCCGGCCAGCCGTGTCGCGGCCCGGCGGTACGCCGTCGAGCTCGGGCAGTATGCCTGTCGGCTACCCCAGGCCAGTCGGACACCGTCCTCGGTCACCGGCAGGCTGTCGGGGAAGGCGAGGGAGAACCAAGGGGGCGGCGAGGCGGTGGCCGTGGCCAGGTCCACCGCGATCCCGCCCTCGTGGAGCAGGCCGAGCACGCGGTCCAGCCAGCCGAACTCATACCGGCCCTCGGTCGGCTCGAGCAGGGCCCAACTGAACACGCCCACCGTCACCAGCGTGACGCCTGCCTCCTGCATGAGCTGCACGTCCTGCGGCCAGACCTGCTCCGGCCACTGCTCCGGGTTGTAGTCGCCGCCGTAGAGCAACCCGTCGACGTCGGGCCATCGGTGCTCGACCAACAGGTTCGCTCCTGCCCCTGGACGGCCCCGAGCGGGGCCGGATGGGCCACAACATCGTCCTGCCCGGCCCACAAGTCAACAACTTCGCACAGGTCCTCGTCAGGACCGAGATGCAGGTGCCGGCCCTGCTGACGTGCCGGACGCAGAAGCGAAACTCTTGACAGGAGTGGACCCGACCACTGTGATGTGCCGCACAGCGTGTGCGAACTCGTCTGAGTGTGAGTGGTTGTGCGCCGTGCACTCAATAGTGGACCTACATCTCAGGAGGCGTGGATGTCGCACGACAGCGTGAGCCACCCGAACCAGGTCGCGGCGGCGATCACCCGTACGCCGCTGGATCGCCGGCAGCTCCTGCGCGGTGCGCTGCTGGGCGCAGGTGCACTCGGGGGCAGCTCGCTGCTCGCGGCATGCGGCGGGTCCGGGGGGACGACGGCTACGGCCAGCTCGTCCAGCAGTGCCGGCGCCCTTGCCAAGGCGAGCGGCACCGTGACCTTCGGGTCCAACCAGTCCGACGCGGTGCCGAAAGCCGGCTACCAGCGGGTGTTCACCGCGTTCACCCGCAACTCCGCCGTCAACGTCAAGGTCAACACCGTCGACCACAACACCTTCCAGGAGAACATCAACAGCTATCTGCAGGGCCAACCGGACGACGTCTTCACCTGGTTCTCGGGCTACCGGATGCGCTTTTTCGCTGACCAGAAGCTGGCCAGCCCGATCGACGACGTCTGGACCAAGATCGCGCCGGAGTACACACCAGGGCTGGAGCAGGCCTCGACCGCCTCTGACGGCAAGAAGTACTTCGTCCCGTTCGACCAGTACCCCTGGGGGGTGTTCTACCGCAAGAGCCTGTTCGCGCAGCACGGCTATCAGCCGGCCAAGACGCTGGATGAGTTCACCGCCCTGTGCAAGCAGATGACCAAGGACGGCATCGCAGCACCGATAGCCTTCGCCGACAAGGACGGCTGGCCGGCGATGGGTACGTTCGACTACCTGAACCTGCGCACGAACGGCTACGACTTCCACCTGTCGCTGATGGGCGGCAAGGAGTCCTGGACGGACAAGCGGGTCAAGCAGGTGTTCGACACCTGGAAGGGGCTGCTTCCCTACCACCAGAAGGGCGCGCTCGGCCGGACCTGGCAGGAATCCGCCCAGAGCCTGGGCAAGAAGCAGGCCGGCATGCTCGTCCAGGGGATGTTCGTCGGCCAGCAGTTCACCGGCGCTGACCTGGCCGACTTGGACTTTTTTGCCTTCCCCGAGGTCGACCCGGCACACGGCCAGGACTCCATCGAAGCCCCGATCGACGGCTTCATGATGTCCAGCAAGGCCAAGAACCCCGCTGCGGCCAAGGCGCTGCTGGCCTACCTCGGTACCGCTGAGGCGCAGGCCATCCCCAACGCCGACGACCCGACCACGATCCCGGCGAGCAAGAACGCCACTGACGCCAAATTCAGCCCGCTGCAGAAGAAGGCCAAGGCGCTCATCGGCGGCGCCAAGCACGTGTCGCAGTTCCTGGACCGGGACACCCGGCCGGACTTCGCCTCCACCGTGATGATCCCGTCGCTGCAGGCGTTCATCAAGAACCCCGACGACATCGACGGGCTCACCAAGAGCATCGAGAGCCAGAAGAAGTCGATCTTCACCGCCTGATGAGCGTCGACGTCTCCGGTGCACCGGCAGCAGCGGTCGCCGTCCCTGCTTCGCCACGACGCGGGCGACGACGGCGACGGGAGCGGCTACGGACCTTCAGCAGGAGTGACGGACTGGTCCTGACCGTGATGCTCGGGTTGCCGACCCTGCTGCTGCTCACCCTGGTGTGGGGACCGGCGCTGGCCTCGATCGGGCTGTCGACCACCAACTGGAACGGCATCGGCGCCCTCGGCGGCAAGAACTACATCGGGGTGGAGAACTACCGCAACATCGTCGGCAACTACCCGTCGTTCGGGCCGGCGCTGCGGCACAATCTGATCTGGTTGGCCTTCTTCGCCGTGGTCGCGACTCCGATCGGCCTCGTCCTGGCGGTTCTCATCGACCGCAACCTGAAGGGAAGCCGCTTCTACCAGACGGCGATCTTCCTGCCGGTCGTGCTGAGCCTGGCCCTCATCGGCTTCATCTGGCAGCTCGTCTACAGCCAGGACCAGGGCCTGATCAACGGCGTCCTCGGCCGGACCGCGCCCGGCGAGGGGATCGACTTCCTCGGCCAACCCGGCCTCAACCTGGCCGCCATCCTGGTCGCCGCGAGCTGGCGGCACATCGGCTACGTGATGATCCTCTACCTGGCCGGGTTGAAGAGCTTGGATCCGGCACTGCGGGAGGCGGCTGCCCTGGACGGCGCCGGGGAGATCAGCACCTTCCGGCTGGTTGTCTTCCCGGCGCTGCGGCCGATCAACGTCGTGGTGCTAGTGATCACGGTGATCGAGTCGCTGCGGGCCTTCGACATCGTCTACATCATCAACAAGGGGACGAACGGCTTGGAGCTGCTGTCGGTCCTGATCACCCGGAACATCCTGGGTGAGGCCAGCCGGATCGGCTTCGGCTCTGGTCTCGCGGTGATCCTGCTGCTGATCTCGCTCGTGCCCATCACGGCCTTCCTCGTCCAGACCTTCCGTGCGGAGCGACGGTGAACACCTCGGCAGCCCGCCTGTCGGGCTCCGAGCGGCAGGCCCCGCTCCTGGCCGAATTTGAGCCGGCCCCCGGTAAGCCGCGCATCCGGCCGGGGCGCCTGCTGGCGTACGCGGTGCTGATCGGGACCTCCCTGCTGTGGCTGCTGCCGTTGCTCTGGGCCGTCTACACCTCGCTGCGGCCCTACGACGAGACCCAGCGCAACGGGTATGTCTCGGTGGCCCACTCGCTCAGCTTCATCAACTTCACCACCGCCTGGCAGCAAGCCGACTTCCCGCACTACTTCGGCAACAGCATGATTGTCACCATTCCTGCGGTGCTGCTGACCCTGCTGCTGGCCTCCTTCGTCGCCTTCGTGGTCTCGCGCTTCGCGCTGCGCTACAACGTCGCGCTGCTGATCTTGTTCACGGCGGGGAACCTGCTCCCGCAGCAGGTGATCATCACCCCCGTCTACAAGCTGTTCCTGCTGGTGCCCGTACCGCAGTGGGTCAGTGACTCCGGGACGCTTTATGACTCCTACCTGGGCCTGGTGCTTATCAACGTCGCGTTCCAGGTGGGCTTCTGCGCGTTCATCCTGTCCAACTACATGAAGACGATTCCGCGCGAGCTCACCGAGGCGGCGCTGGTCGACGGCGCTTCGGTGTGGCGGCAGTACTGGCAGGTGATCCTGCCGCTGTGCCGCCCTGCCCTGGGCGCCCTGGGAACGCTCGAGTTCACCTTCATCTACAACGACTTCTTCTGGGCGACCGTCCTGCTGCGTTCGGGAGACAAGCGGCCGATCACCTCGGCGATCGCGAACCTGTCGGGGCAGTACTTCACCAACAACAACCTCATCGCGGCGGCTGCCCTCATCACCGCCCTTCCCACGCTCATCATCTTCTTCGCTCTGCAGCGCCAGTTCGTCGCCGGCCTGACACTCGGCGCCAACAAGGGATGACGCTCCCGACCGGGCCTGCTGCCGGCGCCGGCAGCGGCTCCGGTCTGGTGCACCTGAGTGCCAGTAGCGTCAGCGTCCTGGTCGATGCCCGAGGAGCCGGACTGCCGACGGTCCTGCACTGGGGAGCCCCACTGCCTCACGGCGACCTCGAAGCGGTCGCACTCGCCCTGTCGCCGCCGGTCGCCCACTCCGCCCTCGACCGGCCGGTGCTGCCCGGGCTCGTGCCCGAGCGCGCGACGGGCTACCGAGGACGACCCGGTCTCACGGGCAGCAGGGCTGGTGGCCAGGACTTCTCGGCCTGTATGGGGCTCACCGGCGTCCAGGTCGAGGGCGCCGCTTCGGCCGTCGTCCTGTGCGCCGACGAGGAGGCGGGGCTCGAGCTGCGCACCGAGCTGCTGCTCGCGCCCGGCGGGCTGCTGCGGCTGCGTCACAGCCTGCGCAACACCGGCGACGACGCCTATCGGCTGAGCGAGCTGGCTGCCGTTCTCCCGCTGCCACAGCGAGCGAGCGAGCTGCTCGACCTGACCGGGCGGCACTGCCACGAGCGCACCCCGCAGCGCCATCCCCTGGTCCGCGGCAGCTGGGTACGTGAGGCGCGCCACGGACGTACGGGGCATGACGCGACCCTCGCGCTGGTCGCTGGCACACCAGGCTTCGCCAACCGGACCGGCGAGGTGTGGTCGGTGCACCTGGGGTGGAGCGGTGACAGCGTCAGCTGGGCCGAGCGGCTGCCAGGAGGCCCGGGCGTGCTGGCCGCTGCTGAGCTGCTCGCCCCGGGGGAGGTGGAGCTCGCCGCTGGGGCGTCGTACAGCACGCCCTGGACCTACGCCGCCACCTCCAGCCAGGGCCTGGACGGCCTGGGCCGGGCGTACCACGCCTTCGTGCGCTCACGGCCGGGGCACCCGAGCTCCCCTCGGCCGGTCGTCCTGAACACCTGGGAGGCGGTCTACTTCGACCACGACCTGACCCGGCTGGGCGAGCTCGCGGACGTCGCGGCCGAGGTCGGTGTCGAGCGGTTCGTCCTGGACGACGGCTGGTTCCTGGGCCGGCGCGACGACACGGCCGGGCTCGGCGACTGGACCGTGGACCCGGTGGTGTGGCCGCAGGGCCTCGGGCCACTGATCGACCGGGTCCGCGGGCACGGCATGTCCTTCGGCCTGTGGGTGGAGCCGGAGATGATCAATGTCGAGTCTGAGCTCTACCGCACTCATCCGGAGTGGGTCCTGCATGCCGGACAACGGCTACCGCCACCGTGGCGCAACCAGCAGGTGCTGGACCTCGTGCACGAGGGCGCGTACGGACATGTACTCGGCCAGCTCGACGCGCTGCTGCGCGAGCACGCGATCGACTACCTCAAGTGGGACCACAACCGCGACCTGGTGGAGGCCGGGCACCATGGCGCCCCCGCTGTACACCGGCAGACCCTTGCGGTGTACCGGCTGCTGGACGAGCTGCGTGGCCGCCACCCGGGGGTGGAGATCGAGAGCTGTGCGTCCGGTGGCGCACGGGTCGACCTGGGGATCCTCGAGCGCACGGACCGTGTCTGGGCCAGCGACACCAACGATGCCCTGGAGCGGCAGGGCATCCAGCGCTGGACGCAGTTGCTGCTGCCTCCGGAGCTGGTAGGTGCTCACGTCGGACCATCCCGCTCGCACACGACCGGGCGCACCCAGTCGTTGTCCTTCCGGGTCTCGACCGCGTTGTTCGGCCACCTCGGCATCGAGTGGGACCTGTCCCGGGCCCATCCGGCAGAGCTCTCCGGGCTGGCAGAGGTAGTGACGCTCTACAAACAACTCCGGGGTCTGCTGCACACCGGCGTCGTCGTGCACGCCGACCACCACGACCCGGCAGCCGCTGTCCACGGCGTTGTCGCGGCCGACGCGTCGGAGGCCGTCTTCGCGTTCGTACAGCTCACCTGTTCCGTCGACGAGGCACCCGGACAGGCCCGTCTGCCGGGGCTGGACCCCGTGCGCCGGTACCTCATACAGCCACTGTTCCCCGGCGGGCCGCCCGGCACGTCGCAGCGCTACGCCCCGGCCTGGCTCCAGGGGAGCGGCGTGGTCCTGACCGGTAGTGCTCTGGGACTCGTCGGTCTCGCCATGCCGATCCTGCACCCCGAACAGGTACTGCTGCTGCTGGTTACCGAGCAGGACTGAACCGCCCGCCCTGACGTCCTCGACCCGCCAAGGTGTGCCCCGCGTAACCTCGCAGCTTTCGTGTCGTTGCAGTGTCCGAGACCGGCGCCGGCACCCTGTCGAATGCCAGCAGCACCGGAAGGCCCGCATGGAGTCCTCGTTCGTCACCCCCGCTGTGCCCGCGCACGCGCGGCCGCTGCGGGTGCTGCTCGGGGACGCGATGCGCCGCCCCGGCGGTCGGCGAGGGGTGTCCGTACCGGTCGGGAACGTGTTGACGCGGTTGCGGATCCCCAAGTAGGGGATCTCGCTGGATGTCCTCGTGGTCGAGGGCACGACGCCGGCACTAGCTCGTCAGTGCGGCCTCTGGGCGGCGGCGATGCCTTTGCTCAGCGCACTGCCGGGGGGCTGGGCTGGGCGGGGGTGGCGGCGGGGGTCCCGCCGCTACTGCGGGCGCCGAACGACCTGACGGCGGCGGCACCGAGCACCAACGCCACGACGGCCGACCCCGCGAGCACGACCTGCCAGGCGCGCCTCACACCGTCCCGCCGAGGGCGCGCAGCACCAGGCCGGAGCCGACGGCGAGCACCAGCAGCGCGGTGAGCACCGGCAGGGCGGCGAGCAGCTTGTCCGCGCGGGCCAGCCGGGGGCTGTTGGCGTACCGGTCGAGGCGTCCCCGCAGCTTGACCAGCAGCAGGCCTGCTGCGGACAGCGCGCCGGCCATGCCGAG
>JAABUI010001526.1_pt1 | contig 13362 bp, 9 predicted proteins | sample 5559111 | NCBI WGS metagenome assembly JAABUI01 (sample SAMN10711870, study PRJNA513365) | rock metagenome | isolation source: Antarctica rocks | place: Antarctica: Victoria Land, Buttleship Promontory
CCTCTACAGGTTCTTGTTTCTCTGGCTGACTGCTTTCGACATATTGCTTATGCAGGACCTCTATATCGGTCTTAGCGCTGAAGGGAACACGGCTGGCTAAATCAGCAGCGGAGTCTCCCTGAAATGCTTGTAAAGCAGGCATACTCAGACAGTGGTGCTCGGGCGTGGCAACACCGTCTGACGACTTCGGTATCAAGGACGTCGACGTCCAATGTCAATAACGAATGCAAACCAAAATCGGGCTCGACGTCAGTACACTTCGATATCAGCCGTTTTCGTGGACGGAATTAGTGCTAGCGTATGCTAATCACAAAGCCTTCCTACCGACTGCGCGACGAGTACACGGGGACCTGCGATGGGGTGCAGTTAAAAAGGTCATGTGGTGCACGTGCGGGTAAACTCTGAAAGGGCTCATTTTTTGCTAATTAGTAGGTTTAGGACTGGATGCCATGGTCTGCGGGTAGACACAGGCCAGTGTTCACCTAGATAGGACAGACAGGCTGTGTCTAGTGTGCAAGTCATTGGATTATGTGGAGGACGAGCAGCACTTTGTTTTTGATTGCCCAGCGTACAGCCACATCAGGTCACAGCATTTGGACCTCCTGCAGCACTGTTGTACTGTTGCAGACTTTATGACTTTGTGTGAATCAAATGCATGTGGTGGTTTCCTTAGGGAATGCTTTGCATGTAGGAAGCAAATCTTGTCTGTATGAATTCACTGAACTGAACTTCTTGCCTGTTGGGTCCCAGTTGCCCCCCAGGACGTTAAATAGATTGATTGATTGATTGCATGCTGCAAAAACAACAAACAGAGAGCCTCAGAGTGGCAAGCTGCCACGCTGTCATTTCAGGGAGGCGTGTATGGGCTCTGCAATTTCTGTGACAGCAACGGCCAGAACCATTTCGCGACAACTGATTTTGGAGCCGCAAGTCGCACACACATTCTGGGCTAGATGAAGGTGTATGCCGGCATAGTTTGGTCCCTGCCGGCGTGTTGTTGTTTTACTTTTGTAAAGAAGGTGGCGGCATGGCTCTTATGCATCCAGATAAGATACAGTAGCTCACTGAGGGCATGAGCAGACATGCGAATTGGCAGGATGTTTGGGCATGGAAATACGGAGGGTTTGCACAGGCAATTGCGTGTTCAATACCTATCGCTCATTCTGATCTTGCGCAATTGTACCTTAATGGCACACGTGCCAGATTGCTGTTTGTGCTAGTGTCACTGTCATGCAAGCACTTGGAAAGGGCTTTCAGGTGCTGCATCAACTTTGACGTTACACTCAGGTGACACTCTAGGTTACTCAAGCCAACAATGAGATAGCCAGAGTTGCCAGAAGGTAAACTGCTGTGCTGGCTGGAAATAAATGCAATCACTATCTGCGTGGGAAGGTGTGTGGAGATTGCAATGCTGTAGCCAGCAATAATTCTGATCACATACTGACATGAAGTGAAGACACTCCAAAAACGAGTCTAAGCCTGTTGTGCAAAGAAAGATGTTATGGTGTCAGATGCTGCGGAGAACAGAGCAGCACAGTGTTGTGTTTATGGCTGAAAACCTGGACATTCATGAGTCACGTATAGCTCATCTGCATCAGCAAGACCACCACAATGGGTATATGAGTAATCAGCCCCTTACAACATGTTGGACCCCAGCAATGTTGACAGCCCTGAGCAGCCTGCTCCATGCGCAAATTTAGTTGGAAGTTGTATTGTCCACACACTGGCACACAGCTGCAAAGCCTTCCTGACTCTGAAAGCAAGATCAGAAGCTATCATCAAAAGTCTGACAACAACTGGCAGTTGTAGCATGCTTTGCAGCCTGCACGAAGCCGGGTAAGGCGCCGTGGTGCTGGCTTTGCAGGCTGTCTGTAAGCTACCTATAAAAGGAGAGGTTTCTGCATGCTGAATTGAGCTTGGAAAGGACTTGTCGTGTTGAGGCCTCCCAGCACTGGGAAGGATGGAGGGGCAACTGCTGCTGCTGCTGCGTGCTTGCAGTTGTGGCCAGACCCACTATAGTGGAGTTGAACTGGGGTTAGAGAGGCTGTGGTGGAGGCTGCCAAGCTGGAGCTGATGCTTGCGGTGCTCATTCTGCAGGCTGTGCTGCAGCATGAGTGGTGTATTAGATTCAAACTGGACCTCTGCAATCTTTGATCTAACACCATGAAGGGACCGCACTCATGTGCGTACACGTTGCTATTGCTGTCCAGCTCAACAATTGCCTGGTCCAAGCTAGGATCAGTGCAGGAGAAGTAAGCTAGCTAGTAGCACACCTTCATGTTTCACTACAATGATACTGTGACTGGTGTAGATCAAGATTTTGTTAGCATTTGTTCATGATGCCTTGTGCCAATGATTTACAGCATCAGGGTTGAAATCATTCGCGTTACCTGGAAGCGGGCTCGTGCTGGTGCTTTCAGTCACATTTGTGACCCTTGTCCTAGCAAAGCAACAGGCATGAAGTAGCAGCTGTTTGCCCAACACTGGCCAGTTCTGCAAAGGCTTTCCTGTTACAAAAATCAAGCTTGTGCAGACAGCAATCTATGACGGCACATGCAGGCACATGCGGAGGCTCACACAGCATACAACAGTGCTTGTGCAGAGTTTGGTTAGACTACCCCTTGACTTTGACTTCAGTGCAGATCCACCAGCTTTTCTGCGAAGTGAATGAAGGATGCATTACCCATGCAATGCCTTTCAGCATGTTTTTGTGACAGGCGTGTGCTGCCGAGGATGCAGCTGCTCGGAGCAGGATGCTCGGAACGCAAAGTCGGTGCACTGCAGCATAGTTGTGATGGCTGTACGCACGACAGGGCCTCTGGAGGGGGGGCTCCCAAGGGACCCGGGGGTTCGGATATCGCAGTGCTGGCTGTACGCAGGATAACAACGCAACGTGGATAGAAGTGACGTTTCAAGGAGGGAAAGGCAAAATGACAATATCTTTGTGCTGTATTCCGTGCTGCTGACTTCGCAAACATTGTAGAGTATGCGCAGTTTCACCTCGCTCACACTGACTTGCAATGGCTGTGGCCTGCGTGGATGGATCTAGGTTACGCGTGTTCTGTGTCATCGTCTTCTCAGCACTTTATTGCCTGCTGTTGTGGCCTTAAAAGTCTTCAAAAAGGGTTCTTTTGCGCCATAGATGCAGCGTGGGCCATGGACGAGGCTCTCAAGCGACAGCAAGCACGCTTTGTCCTCACGCAAGAAGAACTGGAAAATACTCCCATCTGGGTGGTACCGCTCGTGACAGGCGCTCAGCTGTGCTGGCAAACTTTCACCGTGAAAATGTCACGTTTGAGTTTGTCAATGCTGTCGAAGCATCTTCTGGCATCCCAGCGGGCGACCTTGACCGCTTTGTGGGCCCGAAATTAGCGAGAGCAATCAGGCACGGAGAACGTGCGCCAATAGCTGAAAAACGATGACTGAACTCCAATTGGGAAGTTCGTTTTAGCAACGACATTTTAACTTTGAGACGAGGGCCATGCACGATGGGCTTTGCTTATCGTACGCCGGCTGCAGCGAAGGTATTGCAACATGTTCAGAAGCATGGCCTGAGCTCACCGTTCGATGTGTTGCTTGGAAACCTTGCATTTGCCAAGAAAATTCACATGTACACAAGTTCTCACAGACTTGCCAAGTTCAGTCGAGTGGCCAGCACTATACAACATTCTGGTCACCTCAATTAGACATTGACTCTGCCTCCTTCTGCAAGAAGGGGTCTGAGACACACGAAGCACGCATAGAGCTGTTGGATGCAAAGCAACTTCTTCTGTTGCAATTACAAATATTATAATTATCAAACATTGGTTTCAGGCTTTCGTTCAAATCTTCCTGCAAACAGTGTTGCCACTGCAGAAGGCCCTGAAGCACCAGGCTACGTTGTCTGTGCATCACCGCCATAGCAGCAACTGGCATTGTGTGTCCACTATGGGAAAGAAGATCGGCTGAATGCCTGTCTTATCCATGCTGAAACTGCTTTACTGTGATTGACAGTTCACAGGCTGCCTAGCACATGACCAAACATCAAAACAGTAAGCATAGCAAAAAATTGCACACAAGACATGTCTGCTGTGAACTGCATGACCATCATTCATCAGCAGGCTTTAGCAAGCTCCTAATCTTCCGGGATGGTCATTTTTTACACACATGGCAGCTATCACCCACTGCACACCTCATGAATGCACAGGCTTTGTCTATCTCAGTCATCATCCTGCATCATAGAGGAGCACCTTGGGCCTCAGTTGGCAGCATTGTAAGTCAAGCATCAGGTCACAGACTCTGCCTTGAGTGTACAGGTGTGCGTTACAGCGTTGTCTTGAATGTCAATAGCAAGCTCCACGGCAGGTGTGTAATGTTGCCTGCATGTGTGCACCTGTACACCATTGTGTAGCTGGACTGCCAAGTTTACCTTACAGAAGCTGCTGTATACTCATGGAAGCTATTGAAAAGCTGTCAGGGAGACTGTGCAGCTGTGACAGCAGGTCTTCAACTGTGAACACTGTTGTGGTGCTGCAGGTTGTGCGCCATCAGCTTTCATAGGATTCTTAACCAAGCAAAGCAGGAGTAGCTTATATGTTGTCTGCTTGAGCTGCTCTGCAACGCAAGCAATGCAGCAGCTGCCCCATTCACTGCACTGCTGCTCACTGCAGGAGCCATAACCCATGTCCTACATGAAGCGCCAAAATTTGCAGCAAAGACAGATGATGCAAGTTGGTACACACCTGTCAAGTCGCAGAACAGAGTTGGCGCTTACTGTTGCACAGCGGGCTGTCCAAAAGGGAAAGATGCTGCTCTGCATCATGCATGTGTACCTGTGCATGCACATTGTGCTAGTTTCACAGTATGCTTGGTGCCATCACCAGGCAGTCCCAGCAAGCATCCTGAGGTTACTTGTTGCTTGCACGTTTGTGTGCATTTGCATGTCATCAGGTTACTGTAAGCTTCTTGACAGGGGCACACCGCCACAACATAACAATTGTTCTAGCCTGTAGCCATGCCTATTATGAACAAGCACCCATGCACTAGACTGTGACTTACCTTTACAATTGACATGCCAGCCAAGTCTGGCATGATGCCAGCCTCCACATCAGGCTTGAACAGGCTAGCTCAAGGGTCACCGAGCTGGCAGGGTTGCATGTGGTGGTCATTATCTCTGCCAGCCTGCCCTTGGTACCTGCACCTACAGGATGTCGCTGCTTGCACCTATGGGAAAACTCTGCGAGTGTGGTAAGTGCATGGCCAATGACTCTAATGCATTGTGTTTGATCACAGAGACACAAAATTGGCAGTGCATAGCCAGTGTTGCATGGGCTGCTTAATGAGGCAAGAGACTGTGAATGCAACAGCGTTGACAAGCAGCAGCTCAAGCAGTGGCTGAACAGCAAGAAAAGCCCAGTACTCAAAGTGGTCTTGAGCTGTAGCTGAGAATTTTGGCAGCAGAGGTATGCAGCTTGCTGACATGTGACTGATGAAAGCTCTCAGCTCTGCAGGTGGTGCACCAGACAAATCCAAGAAAGGTAGCTAAACGCCTGTGTGTGTTGACAGCGCTCTCTCCTTGATGCATTCAACAGCTTGCCAATCTGAGCTGTCATCAAAAAGCTCAAGACATGGTTGCAGCATACCTGCAAGTTCTTTGCAGTGCAAAGTTGGCAGCGGCTCACTCACATGACGTCCAATCAACATCAGACATGAATGCTTCATGCCCAGCCATTTGCATCGCCACAACTTGTTCAACTGCAGCAAACAAAGTAGCACCCCCCCCTTTCAACATGGCAGCTTTGATATGCTGCTCAAAGACAACGTTTTCCCTGCTGATCTAGTGAGTTGCTGCAAAGCAACATGTTCTGAAGTGGCTGCAGCAGCAGTGAGCTCACAGGACTGTGCACTTGACATGTGTCAGAACATCACATAACTCACCGTAAAATTGCATGCAAACTTGCTGCCAGCACAGCTAGAAATGTGTTACCTGCTACCAGGTGTCACAAAGTCTCAAGTCCATCAGGACACTATAAGAAGCTGACTCATCAAATGCTGGTAGCCAGAACCTGGATAAACTACCTGAAAACGAGTATACAGTATCAGCTTCAGAGGAAAGCACTGCAAGTCAGCCAGAAATGTGGCGCATAATTAACACTGGGCTGCAGTAAGCAGCACATTGTCAAGACAGAAAGACACTTTTACAGGAAGGCTGGAGACACAAACAAGTCAGGGAAAGAGCATATATGTGGACATACTTGAAAACTGCTCCCGTGTCTCTTTCACATGTGCAACAGCTATCTTGAACACGGAGACCAGCGCTGATATAATCTGCTGGACAAAGAGCTATACCATCGGCCATGACCGAAGCTGCAAGACAACAGCAGAGCTTTTGAGAGGACAGGTCCCTGCGCCTGCTTGTGCAGACTTACTTGTAGACACACAAAGACAGATCAAGTTGACAGTAGAAGCTGAAGAAAAGCATCACCTCGAAACCAGTGTGCTTGCATCGGGCACACTCGTGCCTCATCTATGGCCTGTCAACTGGCAGGCACCTGAACTTCAGTTGTCAAGGCTGGAGGAGCAGCAATGCCAGGTCTACCAAAAGCAACAGTGCCGGCTGTCATTCGAGAGCTTGGCCTCACGAGTCGTCTGCATTTCCTCTCCCACGCTTCCACGCCGGCCATCAGTACAAAGGTGGTTTGAATTTGCCCTCTGATAAGAAGACGATGGCTGCCTATGTACATGTCATTTGACAGTTTGCTGCACGCGCTCTGCGCACAGACAAGAAGCGTGCGTCATCACATAGACGGGCGTAAAGGTGCACGTTGACAGGAAACCTATACAACTTGTCGAGCTGGCGCATGTGATCACGCTCAAAGGCTTGTTGTGTGCGCCCATAGCCGTACCTCCTGGTTCTAGGACAGACACGAACATCCGATAGTGAGACACCCTCTCGTCCCATTACCCAGCTTCTTGCCATCCATTGCTGGCTTTGGGGTTGGAGTGGTACTGGCCCAGACACAGGTTATCTGAAGCAGATTGGTGCTGTTCACCATGTATGCAGCCTAAAGCACCCCAAGCACACATTCATTACCTTCACTCAGTGTGCATGACATAGAGAGATATTTGTAGGCCTTGAACAATTTGAATTGCTTGCTGACCCTCCTGGAGTATTTGTTGCAATTCAAAGTGACAGTTGCACCTCTTCCAATGCAAGAGTGCATACATCACATGCTGCTCTATCAAAATCAGCAAATGCTGCCATTTGGTGGGCAGCTGCTGCAGCAACAACGTTCATTTTACTTGCAGTGAAGATTAGCAAGTGGTGTGAGCCATGGCAACATCATGCCATATGTGTGTCAGTCAAGACTGTCAGAGGTCCACACAGAGCAGAGGACCAGGAATGCAAAGACCCTGAGCAAGATGATGGCTTCTGGGCTTGTAGCTTGCTGTTCTGTTCTGGTGCTGGGGTTCACAAATGACGTGCATCTACCAGTTACAGACTGCACCTCTGCTTCAGGTGTATAACGCTTTCTGCAGCAATCTTACTGTTTTCTTTGCTGCATGCACTGCAAGGCCTGCTTGAGTCCTGAATAATCTGAATTGTGCATGACTGCAACTGCAACTGACATGGCCAGTCTCTTAAATGAATGCAAACGCGCAATCACCAGGTTGCTGGGTTAGCAACATACAAAACAGACTTGTCAAGACCAGCATATGTTGCTTTTACTATGTGATCACGGATGGCATCCAGCAGTGCCTGCCCATTGATTAACACCACATGCTGAATCAGCTTTGCAGTGGCTAACGAATGCCATGTCAAGCATCTGCTACTGAAACATGTAAGCGTCCTTCTCTTCTTTTCCTAGTTGTGAATTTTGACATTGACTGCCAGCACATGTGCAGCATTTGGTTGTGCAGGTTTTGTGTTTGTGCATGCTGGTTGTTGATGGTGGACCTGCACATGGCAGGCTGTTGATAGGCATGGGCGAGAAGCTGAAGCCTGTAGAGCTTTGCTCTTACACTCTGGCACTCAAGCGTGGCAATGAGCTGATGTGGTCCATGGTGCAAAACAACAGCAAAGCCAGGTGGGATCCTGCTGTCTTCCTTATTTATTTTTTACCGGCGTGAAGGCTAGTAAGTATTGTGATTGATATGTAGGTCTGCCTCACAAAGCAAGCTGGCATGCACACATCACACTCGCATGTTTGATGATGCCAGCTGGCAAGTGTTAAGTTTTTTTGGAAGCAGTCATATCAGTGCACTCGTGTCAACACAGTGATTTTGTAGCTCGATTGTGTTGACGCCTGTGCCCTATTTCCAGAGAGCCTGTTCATAGTAGGATCCAGCAGTTCTTGCGGGTCATCAATGCAGATGCAGAAGTGCTCAGGTTGGTAGTGAGTTAGTGTGCAAGCTATACCCTGCTAAGTACGGCGGAGCTGAAGATGTCATGACAGCCGGCCTGAGCAGCCGCTCACAGCAAGTGTTGGCTGTTGACATCTCAGAGCTGAACACAAAGCTGTCGACAGCCACGGAGGGAAACAAGCTATTTGGGCTGGTCTACAAGAACATGTCTGGCATGGCATGATCTCCAGGTCTGGGCCCAGCATGTGTACTCTGCAGTACATCACTAGTGCTAGCAGATAGCTACCAAGGTGGTCCTATTCAGGTCAATCATGAGCAGGTCAGCGGTTGTACACATAGGTAGCTCTGCAGGGCATTTCATTTCTATAACAGTGTTCTGCTTTTGGCATGCATAAGATAGTGTTAGAGCACAACAGATATTGCAGCAGTTTCAGCCATGTGTTGGATAAGATCAGACACTGCAAGCTGAAGCTTGCTGACCATATTCCAGCTTCTCAGCAAGCATCAGACCCACCGTACAAGGCTGCAAGCATTCAGCCATGCATTAGAGAAATACATACACTGTAAGCTGCATTTTGCAGATGTGCTGATCAGCCACTTTTAGGAAGCTTCAGACCCACCAGACAGGGATGAAAATGTCCAGCCATGCATTGGGTAAGATAAGACACCGCCAGCTGAAACTTGCTGATGCCACTTTCAGCAAGCATCTGAATAATAATGTAGAACTTCTCATACTGCATGATGCTCATCAGTCATGTGCTACCAGATTCAAGCCTGTCCAAGCAAGCTGAAAGTTTTGCACATCTACACTTGTGCAGTTGAAGAGTACATACATGTGAAACTGACCAGACCTGCAGATGTGAAAATTGACATGTTCAAGCAGGCCCACAGACTTGCAGGTTCCCACATTTGCAAAGTTTTTTGGTGATCCCTACACATGCAGCTATGCCCTTTGGTGGATCTACACCATCTAACCCCTTTGGGGTTTCTTGCAGGCTGAGCCTTCGTGGAGCAACACATATGTGGAAATTTATGAATCCATATTTTACATGTTTCCTGTATATATATGCACTCAAGTCACCCTGTAGATCCACATATGTGCCAACCTACACAGTACCTCCTTACATGTTTCCTCATGGATCTGATCTCCCATGTGTAGACTTCAGAAGACATATGATGAATAGACATCACACAATACAATGCTCAAGACTCAGCAGCAGCATCATCAGGCATAAAGGGGCCACTGTCATAGAAGGCAGCAGAGCGCAGATGTGTGACGTCTACACAGGCACTTTTGATGGCTGCTTGACAAATCTTTCAGCAGCATGGGCAAAGCAGTTCGCTGTTCTGGTAAGATGCTGTCCTTGGCCTGACTGATTTCAATCTGTGCATCATAGACATGAGAGTCAGTGAGATGTACTGGCATAAATGTGCCATCGGTGACTGAGCTGGCATGGGCAAGACACAGCGTTCTAACAGGTTTGGGCTTGATCTTACCTCAACATGCTGCCACTTTCTTGATGATGCTTTATCACAATTGTCCCATGTGGCAGCTCTGCCTGCATCTGGGCAATCAAACAACTGCAGCTGTGTCAATGCTGGTCTGTGAGACTGAGCTGCAGTTGGACCAGAGAGCTGCTCTGTGAATGTCAAGACTGGCACCTAAGTCCAGTCATACCATACTTCTGGCCTTTGAAGGTGTACTGGTAGACATCCAGCATTGACATTGTACAACAACACTACGTGACATTTGCTGCAAATATGCCTTGTCTATCCAATACGGTGTAGCCATTCATGCACGCAAACGTAATGGCCGCTGCTGGTAACGCAGGCTGAGTCCTACAGGCATAGCAGTGGAGGGAGACAGGTGACAATCTTGCTCGATAAATGGCAACTAAGGCTGCCTCAAAGCCTTGCCTGCTGTTGCTCCCCTGACACGGAAGCAGCTTCTGTGGAGTCTGTGGCGAGGCTGTTGCTCCTTCCTGATCATCCTGTTGCTGCTCTGATCAACAAAGCCTTTTGGCCTCTGCGCTATCGTTCTGGTGTGATTGCTGTCATCATCCTCAAGCGACCAAGCAAGAGCTTAGTTGGAATGATCATGTTGCCTGTTGCTTTCAACGGTTCTTAAGGGTCTACAAAGACAGGAGGGTGTTTCTATGGATCAAGGCCTCGAGGCGGGCTACGGCGACGATGCGATGGGTTTCGGTAGTTAACCAAAACGACCTTGAACAGATGCTCCTCATTTCCTTGCTGCAATAAATTGGATTGAGACCGAGCAACCGGAGTGCTCCGTTCTTCTCAGGGGGCGTAGATCACTGCATGCTGCCTGTGCAGCCAGGTGTTTGTTTCCTGTCACAGACAATTCGCTCAACACACTGAGCCCCGCATGACTCTGCTGCAAGCGGTTACGCAAGCACTGCTTTGTGCCCAGTTGCAAGGCTGCGACGCAGAATAGGCTCCTTGCGGTCAGGTGCTGTCAGTCATGGCAAAATGTCTACCTTCATGGCAGTCATTGCCAGTACCCTTATGGCAGACAATGCTTGACCATGTGCTCTAGCCCGACAGTCAGAGCAAGGGGGTCATCACTCACCCATGAATGAGGCGATCAAACCCTTCGAAGAAAGACGACTTTGATTTGGGAGGGCCGGAGCTCGTGTGCAAAGGCCATATGTAGTCATTCATTATGCATCTGTGCCTTGCATTTCTGTTGAAACACATGCACACATTACTATGTGAGTGAAACTGCGTTCTAATAGCTATTACAGTAAGAGAGCGGAATGTGTGTTGTGCTTACAACTCCTTACATAGGCAGCAGACCTCAGGGCTGCAAGATGGACGTTGAGACGTAAAATCCACATTTTTGCTTAGTCCATTGCCACCAGTTTGAGTGGTCATTGCATATACGTTGCAGAACTTATGCTGACTCAGATGTCAATGTTCTCTCATGTTCTACAATGCGGTGAATGACACTCTGCTTGGTGCCTGCTACAGGCAATTTATACTGTTTGCACAGGGGTCGAAGCTCATTCACCAGTGTCATTTGCTGCAGCTCACCGTGCCTATCCATATGTTTAGACAAGCCCAACTTGAAAGGCTTGCTTATTGAGGCGCCAGATGCACCACTGTAAGATGAGTCAGCATCAGCTCCTGTTTGATCAAGCTCCTGAAGCATGCTCTGCCTGTGTGTATCATGCTCTGAGGCGCCATCAGACCGTCCTGGCAAGACGTCAGCTGGTGACAACGCAGCATGTCCATTGGGCTCTGCCTCCTGCTCAGCAGCTGAGGCTGACGTCCAAGGGAACGAGTTAAAACCCCCTTCAGTCAAGGTTGTGTTCAGTCCCACATCAGATGATGACAGCTCGCCAGCATCCTGTGGCTCTGCCTTGTGCTCATCCTTGTCTGCAAAATGACTCGGCTGAGGGGGCCCATTCATTTCCTGTGACTGTACTTCCTGTTCTGACACTGCCGGCAGACTGCTGGTTGATGATTGCACATCAGCATATGCTGCGGCACCTGTTCTGTCCCTATCAGCAGCTTCATGGGTCTGATCAGCACCAGATGCCTTTGACCCGCTGGGCTGTTCAGCAATGGCTTCAACCTGTGTATTTGCCCGGAAGGCTTTCACCTTCTTCCGGTTGAACTGACTCCTTGAGATACGCTCCTGGTAAGAAGGTTTTCTCAGTTTTGGGTCCTGTGCAGCCATTGCTGGCCTGTAGCCAAGAACATAACAGTCATTGCAGCTAGATGCGTGCGCAAGCCAAACAACAAAGAACGCTCTGTGCTGCCGCTCAAACTGTAAAAAGCTGGCAAATTGAAGTTACACTAAGGCAGACCAGGCATAATGACAGCAAATATAACAGCTACCTGCAAGCAACGTCTCTGAAAGAAGGCCTCGGGCTGGTGCCAGTCTGCTCAGGAGACTGAAATAGGTCATGCCCATTAGAGCGATCAGGCTTGTAAGCAATATCATAGCCTAGCTGTGTGCCTCTTTGCACATGCTGCTGCATGTTGCCTGCATCTGGCTGGAGGATGGGCGACTTGGGAATCTGGACGCCGTGATGTGTCAGCAGCTTGGCTAGGTAGGCTGCCTGTGCGCAGCATAGCACAGCTTGATCAAAGTTGCACACCATGACAACTTAGCTTGTGCATCCAATGTGAAAATCAACTGCCACTCACCATCGACCAGCAGGGCTTGTGCCCACCTCAAAAGGCCAGACAATACATACAAGTTGCTGTGCTCAATCAATGCATGGTGCTGACCAAGCTCTGATGCAAATGCCTGTGTTGGCGGCCCACATCAACATCATTGCATATGCTGCTCTCAGAGTACACAGTCCAGGAACCAAGAGGCAAACAGTGAATCATGCTTGACAGCAGAGAAGGACAACACAGTGTTGGTATAGCTCTTGCAGCCAGCAGCCCGTACTACACATATGTGCCTGTGTCTTGCACGGGGCTGTGAACACATATTGAAGACACTGAGCACTACCTTCTGAGGGCCACTGTAGAGGCGGCCCCAGTCAAAGTAGGGCACGCTGACCACAGTCCATCCCAGAGCCGTCAGCAAGCGCCGCCTGCATTGCACTCAGACATGTCATGTCTCAAGCTTTCTTGGAACCACCATGCCGCATCCTTTAATATGTTGCAGCAAGCATGGAGTTGACAATTTTTTCATGATCTGTCTGATAAACATACTTTGATCCTGAATGTGATTTCACTCATCATCAATGGTCTGCACTTGGAGCGATTGCAGAATTGAGCCAAAACCCAAACAGCTCTAAGATTGATTGAAGGCTTCCCCAAGGACCAATGCAGCAGAAAGCTATGCCAAATTGGACAGTGCACTTGTATTTGCCATGCACTGCATGCTTCCCTACCTCCACAACCTGTGCCCACCAAAGAAGACATGGCAAATGCAGCAAGTCCTGTATGCTGACAAGCCCATGGCCGACAGACTAATGATGAGCACTCCTGATGCAGCCACAGCAATACATCTACATTGTGGCTGCAATGCAGACA
>JAABUI010001527.1_pt1 | contig 13328 bp, 18 predicted proteins | sample 5559111 | NCBI WGS metagenome assembly JAABUI01 (sample SAMN10711870, study PRJNA513365) | rock metagenome | isolation source: Antarctica rocks | place: Antarctica: Victoria Land, Buttleship Promontory
GCTTCGTGGAGCAATCATGGAACTTGACGATGCAACAAAAATGCAGAGTAAAACAAGGGCAGTCACAGCAAGCAGTAGGAAGAGCGCGAAGTACCTTGCGGATCGCCAAAAGTAATCTCAGGCCAGCTGAGCTGCGCAGTGGGAGCAGTACTCAAGGGATCCAGGAGGATCACATCCAATCTTCCACAGAGGGATGCTTCAAGTTTGAATTCCAAGCGATGGGGTTGAAGGATTAATGTCACTCCTCGTGGTGCCACCTTCTGCTGGGCATCTTGCATGATTCTTTTGGGAATGTCAGGCCACCGACCCACAAAGGAGGGTGTTTGAGTTCGCTTCTTGTCTGCATCAATTGCTGAGCTGCTCATGGGAGACCGGATTAGAACCAAAGTGAACGTAGATATCCAGTCGCTCAAGTCTCTCCCAACTGCAGACAAACAGCACCCCAATCCTCAAGCGACAGAGAAGGCTGCCACAGAAGAGGCTGAGAGGCCGCATTGATGCAAGGTAAAGATGCAGGCAAGCTGGGTATGCCTAAAGCCACAGACAAAGCCAGAAGACTGTTATTACCTGCTCTACAGCTACATGACAACGAGTGACTACATATGCTGTGAGATCAACAGCAAACCCTCAAGCCACAGAAAAGGGCAGGAGGCCAAATTCAAACTGTGCACATGTCGTGCAGACATCTATTTATGTGGTTTGCAGCATTTCGAAGACAGTCACCAGGTTCAGCATGAACAGACACAACTGAATTTCCTATGGGTTCCAAGACATTAGCAATGCTTGTCGCCCACACCTGCTGCACGCTGTTGCAGTAAGTCCTTCTTCCTCAGTTGCTCCAAAGTCTTCTCATCGGCCAACAGAGAAGCTGTCTCTGCCAGCAGGAGCTGAGGCATGAATCTTTGTGTGTACCAGGCTCTGCTTCATTATACGTTTTATGAGCGTGTACCACAGCAGCTTCAGCTTGCTCAATCTTTAACTTGAGCTTGTTCTGTTCGTCAGACATCTACACCAACAGTAGGCAAAATCAGGAACTGCAAGACCATGTACTAGGTTACAGCGTCAGTCACTTAAAACTCTCTGTGCTTTCATAGATTACTGTGTCGGTGGTGACACGGACGGAGGAAAGCTGCAAGACGCGGATCCCTCTCAAAGGCAGCACAGCAATGCGTACACTCTGAGCAACCCACGCAACCAAATTCGACTGAGGTTGTGCAGCTGCTTAGCAGACGGGATGTGCTTGAGACTTTGGAAGCAGCTGAAGATTACAAGCTTGCAATTGTCAGTGTAATTGGTTGGCAGTTCCGACCTCCGTGCTTCCGTGCCTCCGTGCAAACCACCGCCACCTGCAGTTCCGGCGGTCACATCATGAGAAATTCCGGTATAAATCTCTTCTCAGCCGCTTTCCGAATTAGCCAGAATGTACAACCAGCCGCTTTTCGTAATTAGCTACGTCAAGCTTCCGCAGCTCACACGGAGCAAACCGCCGACTACGGAGCACCCCGCGTAACGTGTCCGTCAAATCAGCATGATCAAATCCAGCATGAATGGTGGGCGCCTTGTCTGCTAAGCTTCTGCGCCCGAAACTTCGCGCAGTTTTGTAATGCATATCGATTGAGCATGCTGCGGCGTCAAAGCTTTGAGACCAAAAAACGCTGCAAACTTAACTGTTTCGATACCTGACTGTTGGAACATTTGAACATGAAGCGCAGCCAGGCCAAACCAAGAGATGATATCATGGCTTTGATGCATGTGATTTATAGTGGAGATGACGCTCTGCCTCTGCAACAAGACACTCAACTGTGAACGGGACATAAGCGTTGCAGGCTCACAATTGCTGTATGTATACTTACATACAGCTCAATCAAGCTTTTATGCTTCAGGATGAGTGCTCAGGACATCTGGCTACGTAAGTATCAGGAATTGTGGGAGAAGCTGGAGGACAACACAAAGAGCTCATTCTGCACTGCTCTGTGGAAGTGGCTGGTACTACAGATAAATCATGTCATGCAGACTGCCACATCTAAGCTTCAGCCACTCTGCACATATATGTTGTCCAGCAGGTTCTCTAAAGACAGTATCATGTGCATGCACAGGCTTGGTGTGACAGAAGAGGCTTTGACACTGCCATACATCCAATTCCAAAGTGTGTTATCTTCCTAGAAGATCTGCTTCAAGAAATGGTTGACAAGAAGTCGAAGGACCCTTTTGGGACAATCAGAGTGGCCAGAAAAGCACTGTCCAAGATCAGGTGGGTTCCTCATATGATTTGGCATAGAAGCAGCCTTGGCAGCAGCTGAACCTGTGCATTCACAGGGAACTTCAAAGAGGTGTGCCTCCCCCCTATGGTGAACAGTTCAGCAAGGAGACTCTCATCAGATCTGCCAGCAGCAAAGCTGTTGCAGCCACTACAGAAGCTAGAATAGGTGTGCACACATTTGAAGTTCATCAACTGGTTGAAGCTCATCCTGAATCACTTTGTGAGCTCTTGGACATCTGCAGGCCCTGACAGTGATCCACTGAGGGATGGCTTTCAAGCAACAAGTCTGGATGGTGATGAAGTTGTGAGACTTCTTGATGCCTGCATGAGACATCAAGACCACTTCAATGGGTTTTTTGCTGTTAACCTGGTTTGTTTGGTGGACTTTGACCACATGTAGGTAATACCAAAACCCTCTGCCGTACATCCAATCACTAGACACCACAGCCTGAACATATTGCCAAGACATATCTAGACTATTGAGCACATGGGATTTGTTTTAGTTTAGGCAGCTGAATAAAACAGGCAGTGCAGTATGTTGCTTGGCTAGGTAACTGAATAAATCAGGCTGTAGCAAGCAAGCAGGTCTCTATTGATGTGTAACCTTCCAAGCTACCTACTCCATGATAGGAAGGGCTCACGCAAGTAGGTACGCCAAGCTGAAGCTGTCCAGCCCTTCATGGTGTTGGGGCATGAAAATGCCCCTCTTTGGCCAGCCCCTTTTACAGGGTCTCTGGTGATGTCAACATTGAAGACATGCTGTAAAATAGTGTCCAGTTTTTGTCTTTTCAAGACAAGATTCTTGCTCAGGGCCTTGTAAACCGCAGGGATATTGTTGGCTGTTGCCCATAAAAGTCTGTGGGGGTTGTGTGCTATGGTCCCTGGATATATTTCCTTGATAGCAAAAAGGAGTGAGAGACTCTTGCTCTGGGTGATGTTGAGCACAAGATGACTTCTGCCAGCTTTCTCATTGTGTTTGACACAAATACATCCATCCCCATCAAACATTCCTGCCAACCATTCTGCTGTGATGTTTTTGACTTCTAAGGTGTTGTCTTCTGGCTTGCTATTGAAACATTGCATGCGGACAGAATACTGCTCCTTTGTCACCGGTCCATCTGGTTGATTCAGCATCTCCAGCACTGTCTCAAAATGGTTTTTCTTGGTGACCGTGAATGGTGCTAGCTCTGCTGCCACATCAACAGCAGCTTTACCAAAAAAGGATAGCACTTGGCGATGCTCTCCCTGTGAGTACCTTCCCTCATTCACATTGGGGTCCATGCCAGCTTCACCATGGTATGCGATGTACCCTGTGTTGTTGAATTCCATATTGACAGCAGTGAGGAAAGCCAAGTTTGACTGGTAAATTCTAATAACTGGTTCAAAACGATCTGTGCCCCTTCTGAATATAGATATGTTACCATCTGCACAAACTACGCCATTCAGGTACTGCAGCATCAAGCTTCTAGATTGAAACAGTTCATGGAGAACCAATGGATTCTGCATCAATGGCATGGCCATCTGGGCTGCAGGCAAAAGGTCATGTCCGGCTGTACCAGCAGGTATCGCTGAAGACTGCATGATTGGCAAGTACATCTATTTCTCAGACGTCAGCTGATACGGTGATCAATGTTGCAACAGAAAATCTGTCGCTCTGGGTGCAAAAGCCACACAACCACAGAGTGCAGTGCAAAAATCTCATAATGCCAATACCTTGAGGTCTTGTTTAGGATTGCAGTTCTCTTTATTGCTCTTGTCAGTATCTGTTTCGGCCCTGCAAATGCCAATATGATCTACATAGCACTTGCAGCGCTGCTAGCAGCAGCGGGGGACTATGACAACTGCGGCAACAAAGGTGCACTGGTACTAATAAGGGGAGGTCTAACGCTACCTGTCGCTGGCTAAATGGTTGCGCAATTGTTAAAGCAACATCAGCTACAGGTGCCTGCCTTTGCGTTGGCCTTGCTGGTGCCGTGGCCCATGCTTGTGTAAGAGTGGCTTGCTTCTGCCGCTTTGGCTGGTGCTCCATGTTTACTTGAATCACAATCCACCTCAACCTCAATACATACGTTTGGCAATGTTGCGCACGCTGTTGACGATGGCAATGCAGCTTATGCTTGGAAGTACTACCAGCAAAGCATGAGCTTTGGTTGACTTTGCCTAATTACCGCTAGATCACTCATTTATACAAGCATTTGATTTCGATTTTCAAGAACTCCCTTAGTGGTGGTATTGATGAAATACCATTGATATGAACCATGGTTTAGGCAGCCTTGCCTGAGCGCTAACCTCAAGCCTATCATTCCTATATACTTGCAGGTCTTCAGCCAAATCAACCAGGGTAGCATTACAAGCACAGAGCATGTTGCTGTAAAAGATGTTGAGGATGAAGAGAGAGATGAGCTTCTCAGTCTTTGTTCCTGTCTTGATGGTGTGATCAGCCACCTGCAGAAGCAAGTGGAGACTCTGAAGTCATACCAAAGACAGCCCCAGGAGTCTATAGAGGCCACTGGGACTGTTCAAAGCAAGATTGTAGACATGTATGATGTCTGTGCATACGTTCAAGTCAACAAGGCAACCCTCACATTGACACAGGAGGACACTCTTCTGCAAAGATCAACAAAGCTGCGTTGTCAACTCTTGCTGGCCACTTGTGCAGTGTTTGCCCAAAAACTCTTGCACAGATCCAGCTACACATCAGGGTACAGACAACACTGCATGTGTACCCTGCTGCAAGAGCTGAGACATACTGGAGCACAGACACCTGCATTAGCTATGCTTGTTGAGCCTTTGCTGCCTAGAGCTTGGAGAAAAGAGCTAGACAAACAGAAGATTCTGAAAGATGATGCTGACACTGACCTGTATGCAACAGGCATTGCTGAACGAGATATAGCTCAAGCCCCTGAAGAGGAAGGCTCACCCCTACAGGATGACTTCATTGCTCTGGAGGGCCCTAAGATGGCCAAGCTGGCCCTCAAGGTGCAAGAAATCTCTGATGCTCTGGACCTTGTTGTCCTGACTGGATATGTGATTGACCAATGGGTTCAAAGTGGCTGCCATGATTTTATTAGGGACTTCAATGGGGTTCAGGGGTAAGTTATGCTGCTGTTGCCTACTATACTGTTGCACACAGTTGTTTAATCTATTGCCTTGCAATGCAGGTGATGATCTTATGGATGCAAAACCTAGCTTACTGGCCCTCACACCAGTTGTGCGGTGTGTGCCTATGCTAATGCAGGTGGTCACATGGTAAGCAATCCTTTTGAAATGTTGCAGGGCAAACTTGCCATCCTTACCAACTCATATCACATTGTTGCAGTGATGAGTTGGCAAGGATGGCAAGGTTTCAGGCAACATTGCATTATGTTACAGCAAGTATGCTCCGAAGACTCTGACTCACCTTGTGCTGCAGAACTGGCAAAATGAATTCTTTTGGATGGCTGAGGTACTCAGGCTTTGCTAGACACAAAGACCCCAAGCTGGATGCAGCTGGTGCACTTGCTGATCTGCTTGTGTTTAGTCTCAACCTGACTGGCTTGGACATCCTGCAGAAGATAGAGAATCAAGACATCAGCTGGTAAGTTAGATGCACCAAAATGACCCTCTTATGTCCTGAGTCACCAGTAATGAATGCACACACCTCTCTGGCAAAGATGCATGTGATCTGTGCAGGTGGTCTTACAGGTTGCTTTTCAAAGATCTATGGCATGCCAACAAAAAGCAAGACAGGAATGCTTTGACAAAACCTTTAGGCAACATCTTGCAAGAGGTGGAAGGGAGTCCTGTGGTGAAAAGCAAGGTGCTACACTTGTTCAGGTGAGCATCTTCAGTTGACGGTTGACTCAGCAGCACATCAACAGTGACTGTTACTGATGACCTGACATCATTGCAGGGACAGTGGTGTCATTTTGCTGGCCAGTGGTGGTGCTGGATTGGAACTGTTGCAAATTTGGGGTAAACATGCACCTTGAATGTGTTCAGCCATGAGAACACGGCACCACTCCCTGTGTGTGGGTCTGTTTCACACAGAACTGCAGTATGACATGCACTACATATCAGCAATCACCTGCTATGCAGGACATTGGGCTAAAGGATCCTTGGGGCAGGCTTACATTGAGAAGAACCCTCTGGCAGCACTGCAAGCCTTTGCTATTGCCAGTGGTTGGGAGCAGTCCTCCTTTATCAAGCGCCACTTTCTTGGCAGGGCCCTGGTGAGCACAATTGAACATGTATATCTGTGCAAAAAGAAGTGCAGAAAAGCAGACAGATTGCCAAACAAGATTCAGTCCAATTTTTGCTGCTTTGGTATTGATCAATTTACCTGTACACTTATGCACACCAGCTGTTGAAGCAAACATCTGTGGAAAGACAGTGGCTTCTGTTGCAGGTCACAGTCCCTCCTAAGTGAATAGATGCACTGTTCCCTAGGGTCAGGGCACTGCTGGACATAGTGCAAGCAAGGAATGCAAGAATGCAGTCTGGCAAGCGTCAAGCAGATGACTTGATTTCAGACAAGGCTGCTGAGGGATTCTTGCAGACAGTCTTGTACAGTGGCATATGCTTCTGGCAGAACTTGCCATTCAGAACTCAGAGGTGACAATGCATCAGGCCCTTGCTTGTTGCTGGTCTGCTTGCTGACAACCCACACAATTCTAAACCATGGGCTTTTTCTGCAGATATGGAATGGCATATGTTCTGCACAGACTGCCTGCAGTTGCAAACATCATCATCACACAGGAGTACCTCAACTTTGCACAGCAGGTCATGTCCAGCCATGACAGGGCTAACAAGCAAGCAGACATGGATGTGAGTCCTGCTATGGGAGATATGCTGACAGAAATGCAGGGCTGCTTGAAACAGCTTTGTGGCAACTCTGCAGTTGGAGATCCAGAAGCTGTGGCTCAGTTGATTGCTGAAAAGGTGGCAGCAATGAATATCAGCCCAGGTCACAACAGAATGCAGGACAAGTGTGATGATGTGCTTGCCTTACCAGCACCAGCAGAAATGCCAGCTCCAAAAGCGCATGTGGACTCTTCAGTAGAGGCTCAGGGCTGCAACACTGGTCTGACAGGCACCAGCACTGTATGACACCAGTGGCAACATCAGCTCAGTCCAACTTGCGTGGTCAGAATGGAGCCACGGATCTATTACAATTGCAGAGAGGGTCAAGCAGATCAAGGCTGACACCACTCTGGTGTTAGGTAGACGCAACTCCAGCCTGCACAAGAAAAACAAGCACTTGCCTCAGCTCATTGAGTCTATGATCCAGCTGGGAGCAAATGAAGCCATAGCAGTCAATCTTGCAGTCCAGATTGCAGATAGCATGTCACTCACCTTGGACCAGATGAGAGAAGGGGCAAGACTGATTGCTATTCAGACAGCAAAACAGGAGAACCATACACTCACAGCTGAGACCACTATCACTCTGGGACAGTACAGACAAACAGTGCAGTGGGCTTGCCAACAAATAAGAAGTAGAGCACCAGGTCAAGCTACATGATCAGTGTAGCTGAGGCACACCCGAGCCATATCTCACATGTGCTGATCCAAACATTAGTTGTCAGCTTGTTGTGACTTGTTGGGTTGCTGTGGTCCTGGTGCTAGCTTTGTGATTTGACGCTATTCTGCAATACATGCAGCATGTTGAAAGTTGACAGATGAGTCAGTTTGAGTTCTACAGTTTGAAAATCATACATGGCAATGTAAAGTGCATTGCAAGGATAGCAAGGGTGATCAGCTTGCATTGCAAATTTGCTCTGTCATGGCTGATGATCTGCTGCAACAAGCTCAGAATGCATCTATGGCTGCAGACTGTTACTTGTTTCTGCACCCTACAAAATTGATCATCTGTGAGGTATATCATCATTGAGCTATGCAGATTTACTGCTACACAATAGATATGAGCACTCCAGCAACAGAGGTTGCAGATTTCATCCAACAATTTGTCCAACAACAGCAGTGTCCTCAAGGAGCATGCATGATGCTGACTGAGGAGAAAGAATACCACAGTGTGGACTCAGGAGCAAGACATCACTTCATCATAGGGCTGGTCATAGATTTAGATGACAAGACAATCCAGATGGACATCACCAAAGGACATTGCTTTATAGCTTTGGCTCCACTGCATCAGTATGTGCTGGATGCACTGGGGTTTGAAGAGGGTAGAGGTCCTGTCTTTAGCTATGAAGATACAGATGCAGTCATTCTTCACTCAGAGCTAGCAGCAGCTGTGATTGATACCCTGTTGAGTATGCAAAAGGCTATGTCTGCCACTAGGCTAACATCATGTTGATCTGCTCACATAGCATCAAGCATTTCTCAGCCTGAGCAAATGGACAGAGAGAAAGCAAACATGAAAGGTATGTTCATACCCTTCATGTTTGCTCTATGCTGATGTGTAATTCAATGCTCTGCTTGAGAGCACTCATTCCCTGAGACCAAACACAATATACACTATATCTTGATGCACTTGCCAGCCACATTTTGCAGGCAATGATTACACTACAACCTATAGCAGGCAACACATTGGCTGCTGAACCAAACTGGTGGTGTCAAGTTTGCAGACCTCTTGTCAAGTGCATGATATGCAATCACTGATCAGGCTGTAGCGCTGTGCACACTGCAAATGTTTATGTTTCAGGTGTCAGGCATGACTGTCAAGCTCACTGCAGCCCAACAGCAGCATCCATCAAGCCTTTGATGAGTTGCCCTTTGGTGGCTGTCACTGAGGGTGTCACTTGAGTGTAGTGTTGCACAAGACCCACCAGCTCACCTCTACTGAGCTTTTGAAAACGCCATGGCTTGGCAGTCTTCAAGATGTCTGAATTCATGAAGTCTTGTACTCCCAAGCTGCCAGCTGAGCTAGATGCAGCAGCACCAGACAGGTTTGAGCTGCTGACTTCTGGACTTCCAGCTCTGCCTGACACACCACTAACATTGTTGGTCAAGCTGCTGTTATTGCTCAAGGCAGGAGTGCTAGCACGTCTCTGATACTGCTTGGTTATCTTCACAAATGTGGGTGGGTTAGCCATGACCTTCTGTTGTGTGATGATCAATCCTGTTGCAAGAGCCTGTTTCATGCTGTCTTCAGCAATGTCAAATGATGTAGCAGGGAAATGTTGACGCAAATGCAGACAAACCTCCTGTGCCAGCTGGATAATGACAGCTTCCTTGACTGCCTTGTCATCAACAGTCACAGTTATGGGTAGAATGTCTAGAGCCTGTTCAATGGCTGACATGTTGTCCATGATTGGTGACTGAGGTTGACAGGCAGATCAAATACACTTGGGGAGACTGAGGACGTGAAGGCAGGCTGCTAATGCTGCACTAATCACTCATTGCAGAAGTGACATCGATTTTTCCAGGTTTGCACAAATTCAGTGCAAAATCAATAATGTTGTTACATTGCACAAGTTGCCAGGTCTCAGCCTTCTCAAATGAACTCCACTGAACAGGAAGCATTCAGGCAGCTGCAGCAATGTGCCAACAAATTGACTTCACAGAATCAGCTGTCTGGCTGGGGTGTGAAAAGTGGCAGACAAGGAGTCTACTACCTGCATGAGAATAGCTCCCTTGCTTTCCACACCCTGGGAGCTGCCAGAGTGGCAATACAAGCCTTGAGCCAGGTTGATCAAAGTGGCATCACTGGCACAGACACTGTGGCTCAAGAGGATGATGATGCTGAAGAGAGAGATGAGGTTCTCAATCTTTGCTCCTGTCTTGACGAGGTGATTGGTCAGCTGCAGAAGCAATTGCAGACTCTCAAGTCATAATAAAGACAGCCTCAGGAAGCTGCAGAGACCTCTTATGCTGTTCAAAGCAACATTGTAGATATGTATGACATATGTGCATATGTGCATATCAGCAAGACAAGCCTAACACTGACACAGGAAGATACACTGTTGCAAAGGTCAACAAAACTGCGTTGTCAACTCCTGCTGGCTACATGTGCAGTTTTTGCTCAGAAATTGTTGCACAGATCCAGCTACACATCAGGATATAGACAGCACTGCATGTACACATTACTGCAAGAGCTCAAACACACTGGTGCAGAGACACCTGCTCTAGCTATGCTTGTTGAGCCTTTGCTGCCTCATGCTTGGAGAAAAGAGCTTGACAAGCAGAAGGTTTTGAGAGGTGATGTTGACACTGACCTGTTTGCAATAGGCATCGGTGAACAAGATGTGGCACAAGCCTCTGAAGAAGAAGGCTCATCCTTACAGGATGACTTCATTGTGCTTGAGAGCCCTCACATGGCCAAGCTGTCCCTGAAGGTAGCAAACATCTCTGATGCACTGGACCTTGTTCCTGTGAGCAAAAGACAAGATGTGGAACATGCAGTAGCACATGCTATAGGTCAAGGACTGAACAGTTTGATGGAATGCTGTCAACTTTTTGAGACCAAGTATGCTAGCAGCAAGTATCATCAGCCTTGGCTGTGTGCTCTGAAACAAGCCATCTCAGAAGGTCATGCAGCTGAACAAGAAGATCCTGAGGAGGAGTTGCTGTAGACCTCTCTGAAGGTTGGCAAAGGATTTTGCTGCATCAGGGTGAGGCACATGCCAACCCTGGCAAGCATGTGTCATCAACAGCAAATTTGCCAATTTTTGAAATTGACAAATTTGTAAAATTAGATACCATAATTTGCAGCAGAAACACAGCAAACATGGTGCCTGTTGAAAGCTAAATTGTGACAAAGTGACTTGAATTGTGTTTTGATACCCAATTGTTGATGACTTTGCTTTTTTGCATCTGACTGCATGTCAGCTTTACAAATCTGACTACATGTCAGTTTTATGAATCTGAGTGCATGCAAATTTTGGTATTGTTAGGATCCAGCTGGGATCCTAACCTCAACAATTTTCACACATGCAACCAGAGACTGCATGACAGATATGGCCCATATGGATCCCATGATACAAGCCATCCTGAGAGCTGATCACCTGAGTGAGGAGACAAGAATAGGCTACTCCAAAAGATTGGCTCTCATTGCAACAGCAGCAAGAAACAAAGGACTTCAGATGGTTTTGACCCTGCACCCACAGAAAGTGCTGAGCTGGATCTTCAAGAGCTACACAGAAGTTGGCACCCAAAGAACTATGATAGTAGCTGTTCTTGCAGCATATAAGTTGCTGAACTTGAAAGCTACAAAGCAAGCCAGCTATGCAATGTACCTAGAGCAATATGAAAGGCTGGATGCAGAGCTGAGAGACAGGGCAAAAGACAATGTGCCAACTGAGCGGCAAAGAGCAGGTTTTGTGAGCTATGTGGAGCTTCAAAAGGTGAGAAAGAAGCTTACTGTCGGCAGCAAAGAGAGGCTGCTGTTGTCCTTCTATGGTGGGTGCATTCCTCCTCTCAGGAATGATCTTCATGCCTGTGCAATACAATTGCTGAAATGTGATGATGATGAGGCTGCTAAGCAGGCATTGTTACACCAGGTGACCCCTAATGAAATTTTGCTCCCAACTGACAGCAACACAGCAGGTGTCCTGATCTTGAGGGAATTCAAGACCCAAGATCGCAATCACCCAGTGTTATACACCAGATCTTTAGGATCTGAGCTGACAAAGGAGCTGAGAGCTAGTCTTGAGAAAGACCCCAGATCTTATTTATTCACTGAAAGCAACAGTTCAAGGCCATACACTCACAGTGGGTTTGCCATGTATGCAAGACGTACCTTGCACAAACTATTCGGAAAGCCTTGCACGCTGACTTTGCTGAGACACAGCTACATAAGTCACATGCTGGCCTACGGTCAGCTGACCATCAGAGATCGGGAGCAGTTGGCCGCCGAAATGCGTCAATCTCCTGCGACACAAGCTCAATATCAGTGGATTGAACCAAAGCAAGCCGGTAGAGGGCGATCAGTCGAAGAAGATCTGGTTTCGGGAAGTGATACCAAGAAGCTTGAAGCATGATGAGAGGATGAAGGCACGCACTGTACGTGAGACGTCGACAACCCACGATATTTCTGCATGTACAGTGGCAAACAGATTTCTGACCAAATACATTGATGCGTATAAGTTGCTCCAGTTGCGTTGTGACTCTTCGAAAGTGCTTGCATAAGCTGCGCGGCGTGCGAAGGCGACTATCATAAGGGTCGCAGCACCCTGGCTCACAAGTAGCGCGACAATCGTGATCGTCGGTCTTTCAGACCTCGTTTGCGTAAGTGGCGCTTGCAAACATGTTTCTGCTGGGGGCGACTTCGAGGGCTATTTACTACTTCGTCCTACTTACGACCAATAAAAAGAAGAAGAACAACATTGAAGTGCACATCGACCAATTGTGCAGTGGTATCTCAGAATGCCTCTCTCAAGAGGGTCTCGTACCCTGATCAATTGTAGCTCCTAAATGATAACTTTTCCAAAAAGAAGAAAAGCTAAAAAAAGGTCTGACGATTTCAAAAAAGTTTGTGGAACGAATTTCTGGCATTTGTTGCCTAATCATTTGTAGTATAAATATGATAACAAACAAGTTTCAGCCCTCAAAGCTTCCGTCTCAGGTGTCATTTTCACACCCAAAAATGGCTTGAAGGCAACTGCTGTCTTTAGCTGATCTTGAGCCGACAGCAAGGCTTCGCAATGCTGTTCGATGCTAAACCGCATTGCAGCAGCTTCCGCTAGCCTCCAAACCATTTAGAGCAAAAGCGGCTTGCACATATAAATGACGCTCGTTTGAATTATATCATTCAGCAAATATTTTTAGCTGCTTACCAATGGTTCTGATCCTTGCTGGCAGTTTTTTGACAAAGTATGTGAGCCTAATGCTCTTGGAGAGCTCATTGCACAAGGCAACAACAATAGGCTTCATAGGAGATGTCGTGGTTGTTCTAAAGTGATCAAGTCATGTACAGTCAAGGCAGGAGAAGATCATCTCCTGACTTGCCAGAAAGCAGTTGCCTGTTTCCCAGCTGTCAAGACTGTCATACAGCGCAGCAGAGCGGGCAAAGGGGATGCCAAGCTTCCTGCACTCCTCAAAAGGCAGCATGAGCAGTCTACAATTACCAGTGCCGCTGTTCCTATTCCTAAAGCTCAGGAAGCTGCCTCCATCAATGCAGCCTTGCTGGACA
>JAABUI010001530.1_pt1 | contig 13294 bp, 18 predicted proteins | sample 5559111 | NCBI WGS metagenome assembly JAABUI01 (sample SAMN10711870, study PRJNA513365) | rock metagenome | isolation source: Antarctica rocks | place: Antarctica: Victoria Land, Buttleship Promontory
AATGTTTTCTTGGACGCCATGATCAGTCGACCTGGAAGATAGCGAACGAGGTTCTGACTGGTGGCTTACCTGCAATCGCTTCTGGCTTAACGCGTAGCATGACCGGCACTGCTCCTTGCGTGTGCCTCAAGCTTAACAGAGTTGCAATATCATACTTGGGTGTGGAAAGGCTCGGACGCGCAGGAGGATCAATTGGAGGCCGATCCATACCGTTATCGCGGCCTTCCTGATCCAAGTTTCGCGGTGGAGGTGTTACAGGCTGAGCATCGTGAGTTTCAGACTCAGAGCGAGGTGTCTGGTCTTCAGCTGATTGCTCTTGCACCCAGTCCGATGTTCGAGCCATAGCTGTCGTCAATGTAGGAGACCGTGGTGTATAGGCGATGGCGATGACTCTACGGGTTGATGACCATCCCAGGTCTAGGGGGTCAGCACGAAAATTTTGGTCAAACATAGTGTAAGCGAGATGCGCCTAGCTCCTCAAAGGAGCCAGGACGAGAACGGGGGCAAACGATTTGGTTGGGCTTTGGATATTGATCGGAGATGGTTGATGGTAGAGGGATGATGGAAGAATGGAAAGGTGTGTTCAGGCTCACCTTGAGCAAATTAGTTCAAGCTTGATGACCCTCGCTAGTGGCCTGGCGCCGGCGAAGTCGAAGTTCGAAGCAAGTGGTTTGGCTAATGTTAAGCATGGTGAGGTTGTCGCGGCGATTGTAGTAGAGATGGTGTTTATTTTCCAAAAAAGACGCTAGCGTCTTTTCAGGAGCCATCACCTGTCTGCCATGGCAAGTACGACCCTGCAGATTCCATTCAAAGCAACACATATGTAGCTTTATTCTTTGACAAGGTCGCACCTCCAAAGACATGGGCCGTTGCACACGTAACTGGTCGTTGGATTGTGGTCACAAAAACTGCATGGAGCACATGGAGCACAGACTATGACAAAACAGGAGAAGTCATTTGACCATTGGAAAGTTGCTCCCCTCGCATTGAAGTGCGATGCATTGATAAAATTATTTAGTAGAGGGTGCAAACCTACAACGCCATCCTTTATTGAATTATGATCAATTCTTTACGAAGAATTATCCTGAGGCCTTTGGTGATCGCACCCAGGAGAATAGCATCAGTCTGGTCATGGGGCTCCAAGAATCATCGCCTCCAGTTTCTCTTAGTCTCTCCAAATTATCAGTGTAGTACAAATGAACCCAAGAGACCACCGTCGGAGAAATCGCAAAGCACGTATTGACAAGCTTGTACCCTGACAGTGATGGTACCCTGCGGCATGCAACGCCATCAAAACATCCCCCATATTCACCAATCGGCGCAAGCCGAGTAGCCTTGGACAGGAAGTTGATGACGGGCAAACAAGTATTCATGAGGGTCACTCAAGCGTTGAAACGATAGAGAGGATTGATTGGACATTTGGAATTATGGATCGCATCGAGGTGTATGTGTAAGTCTGACCCAAGCATGGGGCTAGCTTAGAGAGCTACTGGGGAGATGTGTAGTCGTTGAGTACCTTACTAGAAGAGATTGGCATTCACAGATGATTGCTCGTAATAAGTAGTGAGTGCCTAGCACCTAGTTATCGAGCTCGTCATAGGAACGGACTAACTAATCTCCGGGCGATCCTTGCTAGTGCCATCACACTTAGGGCACTGTTCAAGGGCTTGAGCTTCAAGCTCTATCAAACATTGGCATCAACAAGCCTCATACAAAAGAGGACTTGCGATGCCTACTCGAGGCCAAAAGGCGGCAGCAGAGCAAGCTGTATTGAAAGAATCGGCGTTTATTGGCTCTCAAGAGTTTGCTGGTAAGCTCAGACTGTCTCTCGCTAGCTCAATCCCACGCGAAGCTGCGTGCCTTCCCTTGAGAGTGAGGGAAGACAGTGTGCAAGTCGCCGAAACGCTGTGACCAAATGTACCGTCTTTACTGCATCTTTTCACTGACAAATTGCCGCGGGCTTTCATGATAGATAACGCAGCGAATCCTTCTCCCTCCGATGTGACCAAGACAAATAAGAATGGGTCTGCAGAGACCATTGGCAGTAGACTTCGTAAGAGAAGGCGTACAAATTCTTCGGCGCCTGAAGACTCACCACCCCCATCCAAACGTGTTCAAGTGAAGAAGTCAGCGACAAAGAAGGGTACCGCAACGAGGACTATCGAGCCTTCTAATGCTGCAACACAAGACAGGCAGGAGATGCCCGCAGAGAATGTCTACGACACGGCGCAAAGCTCTCATTTACCGCATAAGACCGATGGCGAAGAGGAGATTGTAGGACAGCGGCCATCCAGTCGTCTTGCTGAAGGTGATGGTGCACATAATTTTCATGCTGTGATCGCGGACATTATCAATCATGGGGAGACGGTGGACAATCATTATGCTACACGCAGCTATGGTGATATTTCGATGATGAACAATGGGAACTTTCAGCACATAAGCGCAAGCTTCAACCTCAAGGCTCAAAGCTTGCCGGTTCTTGACAATTTGGTAAGCTTTCGTGGGAGACTTTGATGATACGGAGCTTGACGTACCTAGGCAACTCAAATATTGGAGATCATGGCAAAATCAGCCTACCGTGAAATCCTGACAATAGCCACAAAGCCCGATACAGATGCTGGACAGGCATATGCGACCCTGAAGTCCCTCTTCGACCACACCAAGAAGGTCTATTCCGTCTCCGAACCATTTCTCAACCCCTACGAACTTGCATTGGTGGAGACTAGCCAGATTGACATAATTAGAAAGGCAAACATGGCCACGTTTGTCTCGAGTGTTTTCGGTAGCCAAGACGTTGGCTTTTACCATCTCAATGAAAATTTCCTCGACACCTTCGTCGCGGACGGAAGTCGACTCTTGAAGAGCCAGGCCCAATTGTTTCTGGAACTGAAGACCCAGGCATACATATCTGCTGTTCAGAATACCGAACGGAGCAGGGAAGATATCCTCGAAGATCTCTTTCCCCACAATCTTGATGAAATGCTGCTGAAGCGGAGATCTGGCGCCAAACAACTAGCACCAAGCGAGGCAGAATTCACACAACGAGCTCAAAATAGACGCAGAGTATTGCTAGAGGAAGCTACGAGTTCGGTGTCAATTGAAAAATTGCCGGACAAGTATGTGTGGGAGGCTTTCCTGAGAGACGTCAGCGCTTATGTGAGCAAAAACTTCGAGATCATTGCTGGTATAGCTGTAAGTTTGGTGCCACATACATGATGGATAGCTGCTTAGATGAACACAAGGCTCAAAAATCCGCTCGTCCTGTCCGTCCCGCCCATGTCGCCGTCTCCGAGAAACCAGAACAGCCTCAATCGCATCAAGGACAGCCGCGTTCTTCGCCGAAAGAAAATCATCAATCTGCCCGACAGCAACAGCGGACAGATTTTGGACCTCGCCAAGCTGGCTCCATGCAATCGGTTCGAGCTTCACCCTCCCACGCCTCGCCATCTACCACAAATCAAGATGACGTTGCCGAGAAGGCTGCACAGGCGGCTCGGTATGCGATGCAAGATTTCAGCAAAACTCCGGTTCCTATGCCACAGCAGCAGTCCTCACTGCCCGACGAGTCTTCCATGAAAGTACAGCCCTTAAGTACATCCCAAGAAGCAATGAAAGAGAGTACGCCTCAGATTCAATATCATTTTGAGCATCCTCTGCACCCCAATGTGCCTGCACCCCCTCCGCCTTACTACCAAAGCGTCCCTTACCAGACTTCCCACCAAGCACAGCATCAGTGGAACGATGTAAGCCCAGGACAGCTACATCGGTCGCTAGGAGTTCAGCAAGGCATTCCATATCCAACCCAATCTGCACCAACACAGGTTTTGTACGAGCAAGCCCGTATGGCCGCCACTGCCAAGGCCTCACCCAATCATCGTCGTGTAGGTCATCCTAGCCAACGTCGCCCGTGGACTACGGAGGAAGAAAGCTCTCTTATGGCTGGCCTTGATCGAGTCAAAGGACCTCATTGGAGCCAAATCCTCGCCATGTTCGGACCAGGAGGCACCATCAATGAGATTCTTAAAGACCGAAACCAGGTTCAGCTTAAAGACAAAGCCCGAAATCTCAAACTGTTCTTCTTGAAGAGCGGTATTGAAGTTCCATACTATTTGCAATTCGTCACGGGCGAACTCAAGACACGAGCGCCAGCGCAGGCTGCTAAGAACGAAGCAAAGGAGAAGGGAACAGCTGACGAGGATCGTGCCCATATTGAGGGACTCATGGCTCTTGCTAGCCGGCCCTCACAGGATGCAGATCAAGCCATGACTCCTCCAGTGACCCAAGATGAAACTCTGTTGCCTAATACTCACGTCCCTATGGCCGATATGGGTATTGGCTCCCAAGTAAACGGAGACGAGTATCCCATTGATCCACGGGTTACCAGTTTAGCCGCCAGTGGCACCAAGATTACAGGGTTTTCTACTGAAGTCGCGGCAGGTGGAATGGCGGGAATAGGCGTCCCGGAGCAGGACCTCTCCAAGCACCGGCCATGAGGATCCCGCTCTATTTGCAGGGAAATCCTGCGTCTATGTGCTTATTTCGGAGTTTGGATGGCTTTTGTCGATACACTCATATCAAACTCAGTTTCGCAGCAGCATGCTGGAAACAATTTCTGTCGCTTTTTGTGAATTATGCTGTCAGAATGAGAATTCATTCGGAAAGAAGACTGCGCAAATTTCCTTGCGAATATTGGTGCTGGAGACTACCCTCCAGGCTCAACCCTCCAAAATTCCGTCGGTCTTATGGCTAGCAACAGCACGAAATTCCAGATTATAGCGGGAACGATGATCAAAACAGCTGCGAGACTGGACGAACCAGGCCCCATGGTTTATGGGGATTCTAGTTTCTCGCTCAAACCATTGTGATACCTGTGGATGAATTGTCATATCGCAACATAGTGGGCCGGTCCTGATTCCAATGTATTTTACATTTCGATCAAGTAGCCTGTGTTTATCGACATAGCCCGTCGTTTTTTCATGATCCAACGCCGCCAAATGCACTACATGCTCCGAGGATCTTGCGCCAGCACTTGAGACTCTGTTGTCAATCAATTCATCGTAAACATCTATGATGCCGTCACCGGTAAAATTCTCCCCTTTTAACGTTAACCCCATATTCCCCAACCGCACACCCAAGGTCTTCCATCGTCAAAACTGCCCGTCCTGCTTGTCCTCCCCCTCCCCCCCCACCTCCGTACCCCGCTCTCTGTACCCCTATCACATGCGCCCCGCCTTTCCCCTTGTCGTCCTTCCCCTTTGTCTGTTGTTCGGCAGGCTGTCCACCAACAGCTCCAACCAGCGCGTTTGTGGCGGCTGATTGGCCAGCGCCCGTAGCAGAGGTCCGCATTCGTGAGTATTGGTATGCATCGGCTGCTATGTCGGCGATGAACTTTTGGGTTGCGAGCGCGAGGAGGCGCGCGAGAGGGAGGGGGGTCGATTGGGGGGGTAGGCCGGCGAGGAGGAGGTGGTGCTGGGTTACGGCGTCGGGGATCTAGAGAACGTGATTAGCTCAATTTTGAAGGCTTGGGTGCAGGTGTGTAGGTAGGTCGTCGTACAATGGGAGCGTAGTCATCCATTTTGGCAAGGAAGTCGCGCAGGGAGATGTCTTTTCGTGTGGGCTCTCGTGATTCTGGTATAGGACCGTCTAGCTCTGGGTTTGAAGGGTCGGCTGGCGCTGGATCCACGGACATGTCTATCTCTGTGTCGAGTTCTTGATCCATGGAGTCTGCATTGGTGGTAGGAGGGGGTTCTGCCATGGCCGCGGCAGACTTTAGAAGGGTCACAGCCTGAGAAGTTCAATCCCTCTTCTTGATTGGCGAACTTTCTCAACTGTCAATGAATGGAAGACAGTTGAGCATTCAACTTCGATGACATCGGTTTGTCGTCGGCAGATCCTCGGCCATTTCTCAAGAACAGCATAGAAGAAATCACCCAATCTTAACATCAACGCAAGATGGCTAAATGTGTCTCATACAAAATATACTTGAAATCCAAGTCCACACAGATTTATATACAACATTTAGACGGAAAATGACTTTTCAAATTTGATGTTCGGATGACGGATTCAGCCCTACAGAGGCTGTTCATTTGGCGGGGTGTTTCTTCTACCTATCCTACCTAGAACTAAGGTAGCCGGCCGAACTTTCCCAAAGTCCACGGGGATGTCCGAATTGACGATTAGTGAATCGGTGAAGGATCACTCAAGTGTATTTCGGATCATGCAAGTCGTGCTTCCATAGGCTACTTTTCATTTCTTGTGCACCGATGCCTCCCAATCAGCATGGCTGTGTTGCGGCAGAGCTCAGCGGCTTGCTTCTGCACCAGCCACAGAGCGGTAAGGTCGAATCCTGCAGGTCCTGCAGGATTCAGCATCGCCTATATTCCTGAATTGGCGGTTAAGGTCTTTCCTGGAAGGAATCTGGGACCTCCAACGTCCCTATCACGAACCCGTCGATCTGATGATCCAGAGCCCTCCCAAATTTCCACCAACTGGCATCCGTTTAATTCCTAGTACTAGAGTAGGCAGGATGGAATTACCTGTCAAAAAGATTATTCCCGCCTGGCTGCCCTTCGGTCGTCGAGGAGCGACGTATCAATCTATTGAGGATAATTCGGAAATCGAGTTGAGGGGGCTCAGCAAGTCAGTCTTCTTGACACGATGCTTCAGTCAAAGAAAGTACCAATGTTTGCTGACGTATGAAGGAGTCCATTTTCTCGTCATGAGCAGTCTCCGTCTACAGACCCGAACCAGCAATCTGGAAGACCCCTTCCAGAGCCTCCCAGTCGGATTCATACAGCTCGACATGGTCTTTTGTCTATCGCCGCACATAGAACAAGACGGCTGCAGGGCTACCACGTTGGGGTGCTTTGGTGTGCAGTGGCTGCTGGGTTGGTATTCATTGTCAACTCTATCTTTACCGTATGGGCTTTGAGCAAGTCCGGAGTCCACAATGGCCTTGGAACTCTTTACGATGGAAGTTGCAGCAAGGCGTCGACTCTCACCTTTTGGATCCATTTCGCCATCAACATACTTAGTACTATGCTACTTGGGGCGAGTAACTATACTATGCAGTGTCTGTCGGCTCCTACGCGAAGTGAGGTAGACAAAGCTCACAGTCAGGGCATATGGTTGGATATTGGAGTTCCTGGTGTGAGAAACCTCCGGAGGATTTCTGGCGTTCGAATCACTCTTTGGTGGTTGCTAGCCATCTCGTCCATACCTCTACATCTGCTTTATAACAGCGCAGTATTCTCAACCTTGTGTACTCGCGAGTATGCCGTGGTTTTAGCCTCAAAGGATTACTTAGATGGAGCACCCTTCAACGCCTCGGATTTTCGTCAGACTAGTTCAGGCTTAGACGTCAATCAAACTTTGAATAATTACCTGGCCAACAAGACTGCTTTCGAAAAACTCGAGAACAAAGCATGCATAGACACATACGAAGCGTCAGTCCTGTCGAAGTATGCAGATGTGTTGCTCATCACGAGCTATGCTAATTCCACTGACTCTCTCATCGAGGGTAATTCTAGAATGCTTCCTAATATCTTGAGCAGCTCCGCGTTCCAATCCCAGACAGACTGGATATGTGGCATGCCCTATAACATGGGTGAATGCGACAAGACGCAAATAAGGAAACATTCACAGGACTGGTCGATTATCGCTAACTCTTACCTTGAAGAAAATCCCGCGGCGCCGGTGATGCCCATTCAGTATTGCCTCAGCCAACGTGTAGAGGAGCATTGCCAATTACAATTCAGCTTGGCCATAATGGTTATAGTCATTTTATGCAATCTTTTGAAGACTGTGTGTATGGGCATAATTGCGTGGAAGCGAGACTGGCAGCCACTAGTAACTCTTGGTGACGCAATCGCCTCATTCTTGGACCGACCTGACTTGACGACTGAAGGTAATTGTCTGGTGGGAAAGAAAAGATTTGAAACCTCTAAGAATTGGGATCCAACGCCCTCTAGCTGGAATCTGCAGCGGTTGACCTGGTACCAGACTGCCAGCAAGAGGAGATGGCTTCTTTGCAGTATGCTGTAAGCCTTCCTGAATCAAATCAGCGCTCCTTGCAAAATTCCAGAGGAGGCCAGACATACCCCATGTCATGCAACAAGATCACGTACCCACTCTTTTTCTTCTGTGATTCATCTGCTGACCCTCAGGCGTTTACCAGATTCCTCGTAACGCTAATAGTCGTCGGTTCTCTTCTTCACCTTGGTCTCGTCAATGGCAATCTAACAAGCAAAACTTTGTCACATCTTTGTACGTGAAATCTGGTCCTCATTCACTTCCTCTCATCATCAGGGAAACTTTGAACATGTTTATGAAGGACCGTGTCTTAAAGACCCTTCAATCCTTGGCCAAGCCTCAATGATCACTACTAACGCTCAAAATCCATCAGGGACACTCGGTTTCGGCAAGGTGACGGCGGAAACGGTGATTTCTTTTGGATCGAACAACAATCTGAAAGGCCCTACTGGCGTTCTTCTCATCGTCCTCCTCGCAAACACGCCGCAGATTGTTCTTTCTTTCCTTTATTTTACATATAACGGTGTTTTCACATGTATGCTGCTTACGCACGAATGGAGTGGATACGCCCGTAAACGTAACCCGCTTAGGGTGACCTCGCCAACAGCTTCTCAAAGAGGCACATACCGTTTGCAATTACCATATCGCTATGGTATCCCCATCCTTATCGGCTCTGGAGTGCTACATTGGTTGGTGTCGCAATCCATTTTCCTAGCTAGGATCAATGTTCTCGATTCGTCCGGAGTTGAAATCCCAGTGGATGAAGTCTCGACTTGTGGATACTCACCAATAGCCATCATATTTGTGATAATAGTAGGGTCTTTGGCAGCCCTGTCAGGCATTATCGTTGGGGCCCGGAGGTCCGTGGCGACCATGCCTCTCGCTGGCAGTTGCAGCGCTGTTATTAGTGCAGCTTGTCATCCACCCGAGAGAGATGAGAAACCGTCCCTGAAGCCTGTTATGTGGGGCGTTGTTGCAAAGGAAGACCCCAATCCCTCCGATGAGGATATCGGTCATTGTACCTTTACGAGCTTCGAGGTAGAACCGCCCACTGTTGGGCAGGTTTATGCGGGGCGGAAAATTCGATCAAGATGATGGCTTTGCAATTTCGACGAATCACAGGTATGTAATAAGAAGAGCAGTCAATAGTCCGCGACGTTCCATTAATAGCCGGCCTTGAAAGATGGCCTGCATCATTTCTAACAACTGTTAGGAGTAACCATATTCTCTTGATCGCCAGGTTTGCTGTCACCATTGACTAAGGCAACTTTCAACAAAATCCCACTTCGATGTCTGAACAGCATTCCGCCCTGCCCTACAAACCCACTTCGCACCCACTGCAGCATATACTGCGCGAATCCATATACCACCGCCCAATCCAAGTTCATCGTAGTTGATCCTGGCGCCATACCAATGGCAAAATTCAAGTTGTCGCCCAAATTCATGCGGAGACGACAGGGCGCTGGAAGATCTTGTAGCATTCGTGCAAGGGCATATGCTTGGATCTGCGTGAGGAGCTTTTCGAAAGAGGGCGCGCTGGACGAGACTGGATAAACATAGCTCCAGACGTGAACGGCCACCGACCAGCCATTATCGAGAGCGTATTGCAGAGGATACCGTCCTTGTGACGGCGATGGAGTCGGCGTTACTGATGGGACTGGCCGGGGATTGAGAGGAATAAGAGCGCGGGTGTCAATGTCTGCTGCTTCTTGGAGCTTGGGAACTTGGTCTCTGACAATTCTAGAATTAGGAGCTGCTGTGACGATGGCTGTAATGACAGAGAAGAATATGACCACGACAGGTGTGCGCAGCATCTCGTTAGAACGTGTGTAGAGATCATCATTGCAGAAAAAGTTGGCGGCATGGGGGTATTTTCAATCATTCGGGTCAATCGCGTGGGAGGGCGAATGTTCCGATAGGTCGGCTATTCATGAGTGGAAGATGGATTTGGGATGGGACCCCCACAGGCCACATGGAAGACTGGATGGCCAATCGTCATTGCGATATGTGGTCTTTCGCTTATCTTGTTGCACTCGCGCGTGGCGCTTCTACGCGGACAGGACGGGATGTGAGACACTTGAGCCGCATGACGGGTTGTCTCAACCTTTTCCGAAACAAAATGTATATGCGGCTAAAAGCATAATGAACAATTGAGAGTGTGACGAGTACTCGAGCCGGCCTCGGAGTACCACCTAGCGAAGTCCTCTCTCATTACACCCAAAGTGCATACCTTTACCTAAGTATTAGGTAAGTTTGAGCAAGGCTTTGAGTTTCAAGAATAGACACTTTTAGTATACAGACAGATTCGAATCCAACCGCAAGATGACAGAGCTCCCAAGTCCAACCCGTCACATATTCATCTCAGCTAGACTCCCTGCTAGATGGACTGCTAGACAAAACTCCCCCAAACCTGATGCCCGCTCTCTTATGAATTGTACTCCTTAAAAATCAGGACTCCCTCTAATCTCGACATCTTCTAGCCCCATGTAAGCTGATGACAATTTGGATCTCCGACTCGTGCCGTATGTTGCTCATCGACCGAGGCAGCTGTCTTGAAGGGTGGAGGAATGCCAAGGTCATGAGCGAATGGCTGACGATTTGGAAGCTGTATGGGTTGATGAAGGGTGGGCACCGTCAAGGCGCGGTTCCTGCGCTGTGGTTCGGCAAATGAGGGGACAATGAATCAAGGTCGTCGGTGGGACTTTGGTCATAATAGAAGGTTGATGGCGAGGGTTTGAGAGAGACGGTCTAATGTTGGTGAGATGAGATGCACTCAATGTATCTCGTCTGGAGGTGGTAGCTTCCAAGGATCCGCCAATTCCTCGTCCCCGGGTTTGGAGGGAATCTCCAGAGGAGCAGGGTGTGTGTCAAGGCCCAATATTGCCTTCGTCGGCGGCAATGACTCCTTCCTCTTCTGCTGACATTCCACATAGATCTCCTCCGTATGCTTCCGGTCCCGGTTGTACTCGAAGCGGTCGTGGGCTTTGATGATTGGAGGGGCGAACCAGGTGCACGGGTTGAGCCTCATGACTGCGTCGTTGAAGGCTTGCTTCCGAGATTTGTGTTGCTGGAAGGGGGCTTTCTTCATGTAGCTCTCACGCTTTTGAAGCTTCTGGACGGCTTGCTCGGCAGGTTTTGTGGCTAGGATTTTGGCCATGATGCACATTGGTGGGCAGCGCGAAGCTGACACCACCGCGAGTGAGGGTTGACAATGCTGAGACTATGAGTATCAACCGATACCGTTGTGGGAGGCGTGAAGAGTTCGTGGAGAGTGGAGCAGAGTACTCCAACGGGGATCTCGTGGGATCGTGTGGGATCCTTGCATGAAGCCATTGTGCAATGTAACCCGCTCTGCATTGCCGGAAGAACTCACGACTACTCTCTGGCCTATCACACTTCGTCTTCGAGTTGATCTTGACGCAAGGATGTTGGAATTGCCTAGCGCGCCTCAAAAAACGCCTAGCACCGGGGAAGCTACCTAGGGGCCGTTGCCGGTGGGCTAGCAAATCCAATTTTTTGCTTAACACCGGTACGAGACCGGTACATGTGATGTTTGATGACCAGGATGATGATATCACTATCTGATGGGCATTGTCTGTGGTTCTTATGACATCAATTAATTCGCCCATGTGGAATCCAAGGTTCGACAAGAATCTCAAGAATTGCCAACGCCGCATACACACCAATCATGACGGAAACATCGATCACCTCATCCGACTCGGGGTATTTACTTCCTTTTCTCTGACCTGTGCCCTCCTTGACCTCTTCCGCGATCTTGACGCTGTTGGTGACGGCGAGAGCGATCCAGACAGCCAGACTGGCCCACCTCCAGCCACGCACTCGTACTCTAACCTTATGGCTCAGCCGCAGCGCACCAGCTACCAGGAGGGTGACGAAGGTGAAAGGTAGAAGCCCGATGCCTAGATGCGCAAGCGATAATCGTGCGATTTCGAGGACACACATCAACAGCTGCGCGAGGAGAAGGAGCATGTAGAGGCCAAATAAGGCTCTCTGTATTTTGTTGGACCGAAACTCTCGATTCCCTTCAGGGGACTGGTCCACAGCTACTCCCGAAGCTTTCTTGCGCGACCCAGAATCAATGGCGCTGACATCCTGAAAGGCCTGTCTAGTTGCCACAGACAAGTGACGTGAGTTGGTCACTGCCAATAGAAGGAGTGCCAGCAGGTATAGCCAGGTACACAGAGGGACAAGGACGGTGTCAAGGAAGCAGGAGGTCAGGATGTGGCTGTAAAGGTGGGATTGCGGACCCTGGGATTGATCAGCAAGGATCAAACTGCTTAGAAAGATCAGCTCACGAAGCCTTCTCGTCGGTTCGTACATAAGGCCATGGTGCTCGAGGGAATACGCCCTTTCGACGCGCTGATAATGCGAAGTGGTCAGGTGTCAGCGGGGGAGGAGACTTCTTGAGCCTGCAATGATCTGGTATGGAGCGCCAGCATCGCCGCCCTTGTACGAGAGGGCATCGCTTGGATGCGACTGCTAGTCCGAAAGCATGATCTTGTACTTGACTGCTCCCTCTCGAAGGGGTAAATGTGGCGTTTTGCGGGAATGGAAGCCAAGCGACCGAAAACGGCTAGAACAATATAAGCCGGGTCAGAAAATAGGTAGCTGACAACAAGCGCAGAATTGCCCCAGAGTAATAAGTATCAAAGACGCAACCTTGTTCAGAGTGTCTTTCCAAACGTTTGAACTGCACTGCATTGAATTTGAGCAAAGACTCCATTAATTGTGTATTCAAGACCAATAGTTGCCTGAGGAAGGTCAAGTTCAGGCCAGTCATGGTAGCCCTCAGCACTGTTCGGGCGTCGAATGCAAAGATCGGTACCACCTTTCCGCCGGGCCTAGTGGCTGTTTTCAGTAGGCAGAACTCAATGACTGAGATGGGAGGCCGTAAGATTGATGCCTCGAACAGCCGGAGCAACCAGTGGTATTGGTGAATCTACTCTAAAAGAATTCTGTTGCCATGCAACGAAACCCCGTGTCTATCTCGTGGGAAGGTACAGCGTTACTGAATTCAGGAGTGGGATTTTGCCGGAGAGATTCTAATCAGTTGATCACATAGGAGTCAGGATGCAGCTGACCGGATCGTATCTGAGATCAAAACAATACAGCCGCAAGCAGAGACCACCTTCATTAGGAAAGATCTCACTCTACTGAAGAATGTAGACGAAGTCTGCGCGGAGATCAAGGCGAAGGAAAAGAAGGTCAACCTTCTATTCATGACGCAAGGAACAATGTCATT
>JAABUI010001532.1_pt1 | contig 13283 bp, 12 predicted proteins | sample 5559111 | NCBI WGS metagenome assembly JAABUI01 (sample SAMN10711870, study PRJNA513365) | rock metagenome | isolation source: Antarctica rocks | place: Antarctica: Victoria Land, Buttleship Promontory
TATTTGCTGATGTCAGAACGACCCGTCGTTGATGGATCGAGGCGCCTTACTGCACAGTGTTGGTAATAGCCTTGCCTTTCAGCAGCTTCTCTGATACCTCAGTCACAGGCTTATGGTGGATCCCGTAGTTGTGATGGGGCAATGCCCTTCGAGTGCGGAGAACGCGTTGAGCTGTAACTCTAATCCTTCCAAGGTTCTCTAGATCAGATGAAGTCACTTGATGGCCTGATGAGTCCTCTATACACCTAGTCAATGGCACTCCTTACGAAACAATGGGAAGGAGGAGCTTACTTGCTTCCAATGCGCCGAAACATATGTCAGCCGCTTTCCACTGCTGCAATTCTCTATCGAAAATGCTGACAGTTGAGAAGGAATACTCCAGTCTCTCACGTCGATCACGGGCGAAGAGGAGCTTTGGCGCCGGAAAGTCATGATACCACGTGGCAATCTGATTGTCATACTGGACAGTAAACCTGACAGCATCATCGGGACGGAGAGCGAACCAATTGAAGTCTTTGTTCAAGCCGACTTTGACGGTGAACTGAGCACCCGTAGTGGCTTGGACATATCGCTGACGTATCGTAGGATGCTGATGCCCCTCGCCATCGGGGTCGGGGTGCAATTTCGATGGTCTGCCTTCCGAGATAATCTGAATGTCGATTCCCGCGAAAGGGGCCATTGGACCGGTCCACCACCACTCTCCTACTAAGTGGATTAGCAGTGTGCTGTCCCGAACAAGAGTGGATAAATTGAGCCAGGGCGAATTCGGCACGAGGTTCGTGTTTAGCGCGAAGCGGTGCTGGCGCGAGATCACGTGATGTGCCCTAGACACCCGGCAGCTTAGCCAATTGACAGAGATTCTAGGTACTTGTAATTGATAATTGAAGATCCGATTCTAGAGGCCTCTCTCTCAATGGGAGCTTCGGTTCAGTTTCATTATCGACTCATCTAGCCCTTCTTTTGCGGTTTGATCCTAAATGCCCTTTTTCCCCATGTGTGTGCCATCGCTTGCACTGCTCAGGAGTCATGACACGCCTCTATGATAGAGAAGAGAAACAATACAAAACTTTTGATCAAAGTACGAAGTCCATGTTCCATGGAAATTTACATAGAAACCGTTCTGTTATTCCGGTCCATTGCATGGCCTAATGTTTTCCAATCCCCGTAAACGCCCCTTGCTAGAACATCAGCCCCATCTCGTAAAGTCCAAACTCATCAAAAGCTGGTTCGGCTCTGCCATGCCACCCAAAGTTACCTTGCCCTTCCAATCGTCGCCCTCGATGTAAGCAGGGGCATCAGCATCTGCAGGCATTGGATAAGAGATATTTGCCGAAGCGTGCGTATTCCCATACTTCTCTCTCAGCTTCTTGATCTCCTTAAGCCTAGCGCGCCAGCTGGAAACATATTCGCCTTGGCCAAGTAGCTCAGACCACACTTGGCTGAATACGGAAGCGTTCAATGCCAATTGACGGACGAATGTGGGGAGCGCATCAGCGGAGACGACTTTTGGCACGGCAGCTACTGACAGCCGCGGAATATTGAAAGGGCTAAGAGTCTCGACCTTGTAATATCCAAACAGGTCCGAGTTGGAAGCATGTACCGGGTCAGCCCGTTGAGAGCCCGTTCGTCCTTTCTTTAAGATATTCGCACCATCAGAGCTGTGAGCCTCAGGTGTGATGACGATATTGACTTCGTTCATCTCGGAGCTAAAGGTGTCGAAGATGAAAGGCTTCCCAGAGTCATTGAAGATAATCTTTACACGATCGTTGCCGATGTGCCTCTTCTTTTTAGTGGCTTGTGGGTCATTTCCAGAATCAGTAGGCATCATTGTAGTTACATGAAAAACTATCTCCGTTGCACGGTCACGCCAAGCATATGTGTGAGTTCCATCTTCATTGAACTTACGATCCAATCCCTGTGTATTGAATATTGCGCCTTGCAACTTGACTTTAGTGCCGATGCCCGCCAAAAAGGCCTTATAAGCTTCGGTCCCGCGTGTATTTGCAAGAATGTCTGCCTCGGAAGACTGGCCGTTTCCAACATAAACTATTCCTGCCTTGTGGCCATCAACCGTATCAGTCTGGTCAAAGCTCTTAAGTGCTCGCTGCACAAACAAGTCGTTTGGCAGCTTTATAGGCTGTAAAGGAATAGGTACCGGCGCGATAGTTGATGTTAATTGTAGCAATAAGTGGTTTGGGAAGACTTTGGATGAAAGTTCCGATCTCTGGCTTTCTCTAGCCTTCTGAGTTAGGACATGATGCTCCGGTATCCTGGCAGTATGGTAACGATAAGTGGCATGCGTTGTGCCAGATGCTTGTCGCTTCGTAATCTGACCAAGATTGCTGTTTGAAGTAATTTCGACTGTCACAATGCTCATTCCTAACAGCCAAATTTGCTTACTCACATCCTCTTTCGATTCTTTGGATTCTGCAGCGGGCTCTGTTTCTCCGAGATCGGAAAAGACGGTCCGATGCATCATGTCTAAAACAACTTGGCTCTGCTCCTCAAATATCTCTTTTCCTGAGGCATCTTTCCATGCGAGCTCTTTTGCTATCCACCCAACATGCTGAGCTCGCTGGCTAACATCGATTGCTAGAAACCAAAAGATAATGACTTGATATGCAAGAGCATAGACATACTCTGGAAATTCTTTGCGCGATTCCGGCATACGAGAGACCTCCCCAGAGTTCACGCTTTGTCGAGAGTATTGTAGGTCTGTTTGTGACTGGACATCACCACCAGTCTTTGAGCGCTGCTCCCTCGTTGATCGTATATAGCTAATGCAAATACCGAAGATGGTCTTGAAAAATGAGGCGTCGTCGAGTGTGGTATTCGAGCGCGTATCGGGCAGTCTCGCTGTTGCGTTCAAGCAAGCTTCTGGTAACCTGGCGAGGCTGCCTAGAAACTCAAGGATGTCTATCGCCAAATCAGATTGAGTGATTTTCTGTGCCAGCTTTTGAGTTATAGCAAAAATATGCCTATCGATGACGGAAGGAATCTCGTGGCAGCATAGAGCTAAAGCATGGATGCAACACCTTCCAGCCCGGTCCCATTTGTTGATTCCTAGCGAGAAAGCTCTCACGAGATTGTCCAATTCTCGCCTCCCAAGATTCTCATGATAAGCTAGAAGCATTGTGAGGGTATGGTACAGGCAGAGTGCCACGCCTCCCATTGTCATCCTTGTGTGCGGTGGTGGCTTGCTGAAGGAGCTTTTATCAAGCTGGTCGACAACGAGATTGTGGAGAGTCTGAAGATGTCCGACAAATCGCGCGAATAGCGATCGATTACTTAGCTGAGATGGCAAATGGACTAGAACGTAGCTGTATATCTCCCAATCGCTCCCATCCTTCAATACACCCACCATGATCTCCAACCACGGAGCAAGATCCAATACCGTGGGAATATCATCAGTAGGTAGACATGAGTATACCACTTGGCTTGGCCCCTTTCGTGGGTCTTCGGGAAGGCCCTTTGTCCAATCATTATACATCCACAGAGGTGGTGTGGGTCGTGAGAATTGATCTTTAAGGTTGCTCGACCTCGTCGCTGACCGCGACCGCGCCGTGCCTGCAATATCCACTACACTAGACCGACCTTGCCTGCTCAATGGCGGCTGCTCCTGAATCGAAGCTCTATTGGATTGAGAAGGTAAAGATCCTTGGGAGGAGGCTGTAGCTTCTGTTCTGCAAAGAGTTCCTGCTAGGCCTTGGCTGTCAGGACTCACGACGACTTCGATGGCTTCTTCGGAATTACATCTCAAGCGAGCAAGGAGTTTCATAACACTCAGTCTGACCATAGTAGGTTTCCAAGGTCCAGCAGCCAAAAGAAGGAGCTTGTAAACCCTGCTTGATTTTATTGCGGATTCTGGATGGCACCTTAAGAACAGCCTGATCAAACAATCTGGCGTTTGATCAGCCAAGCTGGTCTCTGCAGGATTTGCGGTAGATGAGATCCCCGATTTTGCTTCGATCAGGTTCAAAAGGACATCAAAAGTCTGATTGGTGATGTCTGGACCGCATAGCGTAGCAAGATCAGCCAAGCAATTCATGACTGAGACTGGAACCCTCTTCTGGTAATCGATTAGTGCGCAGGCATCTCGAAGACAGATTTCAAAAGTCTTCTTATGGTCCGTATTGAGTCTAATTTTTGGGAAAAGCTGACCGAATGTCTTAGTGACTACACAGCGTGACTCCTCTGATTTAGGAGGATTTGTAAAGATAATTTCGAGGAGCTTTTTGAGAAGCGAACGACTCTCTGTGAGCTGTTCGCTGAGTCTAGGCTCAGGGTTAGTGTCGAGTAGTATGCTAACAAATTGACCCGTCCTAGTCCCTGAAATCAATAAGTTCGATAACGATGCCGAAAGGTCATCTTCGAACTTGATGTTTGGAATCCTGTAGATGGTGCAAATTACTGTCAAAGATTGCAGTAATTCATGCGATGGTATCTCAACACGGGCCGTCAGGGCTCGTAAGATCTTGACAACTCCACGTAGAGTTTTCCGTGAAGTGGTTTGTTTGGAGATTGAAGTAATTCGATCAACAAGGACCTCCAATTCCACGTTCTGGAAAGATTTTGGATTATGAGTTAGAATGTCTTCGACAAGGTAGAAGGCTCCAATCAGACTTCTTTCTTCCCCGAATTTCGAGTATGCCATACCATTACCCCGGTCTTGACTTGAGTCATCTTCAGTGTGACCACGGAACCCCGAGATTTTGGAAGGACTACCACTGGATCTAGCCCTATTTGCGTTGTTCCCCGAGTGAGCTTTCCGCGCATCTTGAGCTGCCCGAAATAATTTGTCCAAAGCGGAAATCAAAAATGTGATGAGCTCGGCCTCAAAGGGCCAAACATTCTCACCTCGCTTAGTAAGACGGTCCAATGCTGAGATCTGGAGACTTGCTTCGGAGGGATCTACAGGTTCAACAATCATGTCAAAGAGCTTCTGCCTTTCTTTCAGGATACCTGAATGAGACGCACATGCCTTGAGTAGCGCGTAGCCCGCCTTGCGAGCTTCGTGGGGGGCAGACTCCACAGTCAAGTCATCAGCAACACTCAAAATGTGCGAGATCATGTCAGCGGAGTGAAGGTGAATTTCTTTGCTCAGCTCGTAGGCGGCTGCAATTCGGCGGTCTAGAGGTAGAGCTGAGTCAAGGTCCTGCAGACATCTGATCCTGAAAGCGGCATCCTCGTCGATGAATCCAGTCCGCCCGGTGCTCGATTTGCTGGATTGGCTAGCTCGTGAGGTGCTAGGCCCACTGCCATGGTTTCCGGGGGTCATAGGAGATGGCTTGCCTCCAAAAGAGCGCCGTAAAACTGGCAGCATGGTGTTTAGCTCTTGGAGGTAGATTTGACGGGGAGAACGAATCTAAATGGAAGTTCACAAGCGAAGGACGGTGAGGGTGTAGCAAATAGAAGTTCAAGATCACAAAACATGGTTGAGAACATGGAGACAACACTAGCATTGACAAGATCGAATTCGATACGCCGAGAAGATCGTAAATTACAAGTGGGAAAATCTACTGTGAGATCCGGTCCGAGGAACATGCGGCTGTTGAAGGAAAGATGCAGAAATACCTTTTTCTTTAAGATTAGCCAGTTATTGGACATCCCTATCGGTTAATTACTCGAATAACTCTCGCAGTCACAGACTCTGACGCCTTTCCATATATACAGTGGGAGTATTTATATTGAAGCGCAGACTTTTCGATTGCGAAATCTCGTTGCCTGCGGTTGAGCATGCTGTGAGAGGAGAGCCTTTGATTATGGTAGACAGATAGGAGTTTGTTAGCACTCAAGAGAGAACCTGATGGTAAGTAATTAGAAGTATTTGGGGTTTAGAGCTAATTTAGTCGATGTCTGGCGTCTATCGCCTATCGGCTACTACGGGGGGCTCTAAAGTCTAAGACGCAGCAAAACAAAAATCGTTTGTTTCCACCCCCAGCTTCTCAGGAGTCAGGACTGCTCTCCCACAAACCTGAGGCTGCTGAGAGCATGGCGGTAGACCTCCAGGGGCTTGCCCATATTCTGGAAGCAAGCTTGGATCCCAGCCAGAACAAACAAGGTCTGCTCAGCATCTTTTCAATCTGCTTTTCCTAGCTGATCCCTGTAAACAGCGGAGCTTGCGATCTTACAAGAAGAGAAAAAACCGAGTTTCTCAGTATCACTCCTGCAGATAGTCGCTACAGAGACATTTCGGGGTACTGCCCGGCTTGCTGGCGCCCTCTACTTCAAGAATTACATTAAGAGGAATTGGACGGTGTGTATCTAATGCTGACCATCACCTGCATGTTCCAACCTGCTGAAGGTGATCCGTAGGACGAGGAAGGCAACCACAAGCTCCCTAACAGTGATGTCAAAGCTATCAAGCAAGAGCTCATTGGGCTGATGATCTCGGTGCCTTCCAACATCCAGTATCAACTTGGAGACGCTATTGGTGTCATAGCGAACAGCGACTTTTGGGAAGGATGGGACACGCTTGTTGACGTAAGGACTCAAGAAGGAAAATCTAGAATGCTTGAGCTAACGCGCATTAGGATCTCGTATCCCGACTGACTCCCGACAACCCCAAAATCAATAATGGAGTACTTCAAGTCGCCCACTCAATCTTCAAACGATGGCGGCCATTGTATCGATCCGATGCACTCTATACTGAGATCAATCATGTTCTAAGCAAGTTTGGCACGCCATTTCTGGCCCTGATCGAGGTAATCTGTTTAGTGGGTAGAGCTGTACATGAAACCGGCTAATGTTTGGTTGTTTTAGAGCACTGATCTCCTCATCGAGCAAAGCAAGAGTGATAAGGACATGCTATCGAAATCCGTCGCTACGATGACTCTCATCGTCAAGCTTATCTACGATCTTTCAGTTCAGGACCTACCCCCCGTGTTTGAAGATAGTCTGGTCCCCGTGACCACCCTACTCCACAAATATCTGACTTTCGAAAGCCAACTACTCGAAACCGGCGACGAAAATGAAGCAGGCCCATTGGAGCATGTAAAGGCAGGTATTTTTGAAGTCCTGGAGTTGTGGATACAGAAATATGAAGATGCCTTTGGTGAGCATGTGGGACAATTCATCGGCAGCTCATGGAATCTCTTGACTACTGTAGGATCAGAGACAAAATACGATATCTTGGTCAGCAAAGCTCTCCACTTTCTCACTGCTGTAACAAGCAGTGTCGAGCATGCAAAGGCTTTCAGCGATGAGTCAACATTGAGCCAAGTCGTGGAAAGAGTAATACTGCCGAACTTGACACTGAGAGATTCAGACATGGAATTGTTTGAGGACGAACCAATCGAGTTTATCCGGAGAGACCTCGAAGGTTCCGATAATGACACTCGTCGTAGAGCAGCCACAGATTTTCTCCGCCAATTGATGGCCAGGTTTGAGCGTATGGTCTCAAGGGTCGTGCTGCAGTACATAGACCACTACTTGTCCGAGTATTCACGAGACCCTTCAACAAACTGGAAGGCTAAAGACACAGCCGTATACCTCTATTCTTCGATAGCTGCACGGGGTACAATCACAGCGAGTCATGGTGTGACGAGCACCAATGACTTCGCCAACGTCATCGACTTCTTTCAGAAGCACATCTCTAGAGACTTGGTGTCCGAGACAGGCGTGGAGCCGATCCTCCAAGTCGATGCTATCAAATACTTGTACATATTCAGAAGCCAAATTACACCAGAGCAATGGCAGCATGCTTTCCCACTTGTTGTGAAGCATTTAGGATCTTCCGAATACGTCGTATACACTTATGCCGCGATCGCTCTAGAGCGTACCATGGCCCTACTTGACAACTCCAAGCAGCCGATCATTGGTCGATCTAGCGTTGAAAGGCTCTCGGCGCAGTTGCTACAGCACCTCTTTGGTCTGATCGAGAAAGACTCCTCTCCTGCGAAATTGCAAGAGAATGAATTCTTGATGCGCTGCGTCATGCGAGTCCTCATCGTAATCAGAGAAGGCGTATCGCCCATAGTGGACGACACTACAGCCCACTTTGTCAAGATCATGCACATCAGCAGTCAGAATCCAAGCAATCCAAGATTCAACTATTACCTCTTTGAAGCTATAGGTGCTTTCATTCGGTAAGTTTGGCATCATTGGAGGAACTTCCTCACATGAAAGTACTAATGCAGCTAGATTTGCTGCCCCCTTACAACCCCAAAAGCTCGAGAGTGGCCTCTACTCGTCGTTTGCTGAGGTACTCCAAAACGACGTGCAGGGTAAAAATCACTGTTCCCCAGTACGCAAGGTCAATAGTCTAATGTACGGCAGAATTTGTACCTTATGTATTTCAGCTCTTTGCCGCTCTGCTTGAATCGAATCCATCTGCCTCTCTTCCCGAGTACTACACGTCCTTGATTCCTCCTATACTTTCGCCTGGTCTCTGGACTGTCAAGGGCAACGTACCCGCGCTAGTCCGTCTGCTATCTTCCATTATACCTCGTGGGGCATCGTACATTGCACAAAACAACCACATAGAAACTATGCTGGGGGTTTTTTCGACTCTAGTGTCTTCCAAAACAAATGAGATTTATGGTTTTGAGCTCCTAGAGTGTATCGTTGCTAATTTTCCACGGTAAGAATTTCAACTCGATCGTCTACTCTTCGCCGAACTATCACTGACACCCCCACAAGCTCTGCACTTGAACAGTATTATGTTCCCATATTACAAACTTTACTGACAAGATTACAAAACTCCAAAAGCGAGACCTTCGCTTTGAAATTCGTCCGATTCTACCATTTTGTCTCTGCGAAGGATGACAAAGGTCTTGGGACAGACTTCTTCATCAACGTGACCGATCAAGTTCAGTCAGGGTATGGTCAATTCAATACTTCTCAAAATCTGCGATTCTGATCTAATCGACACAGGGTCTTCGTTCAACTCTACCTTAGCATTATATTGCCAGACACACAGAAACTTCTGCGACCAGTGGACCGAAAGATGGCAGTCATTTCTCTTACTAAGACCTTGACTGATTCGACCGCTTTTGCTGAAAAGTACAAAAAGGGTTGGGGATTTACTTGCGAGGCGCTACTCAAGCTCCTCGAAAACGCACCGGTTTTGGCAGCGACCGAGGACGCGATTGTGGAACAAGATCCGGATGACATGAGCTTTGGCGTTGGATTTACTCAATTGACAACGATCAAGAGACAGAATCGAGATCAATGGCCCGAGGTCACGGACGTGAAGGTATGGGTAAGAGACTTTTTAAGGGCGGCGGATTCAAGCCAAAAAGGAAAGGTATCGAGTTATGCACAGGAAAGACTGTCGCCTGAGGCCGGCCCCATTCTGGCGATGTACATGCAATAATGACTGATGAATACCGTAAGTTAAGAATATGAGATGTCGTAGCGAACGCTCAAGGTTGGCATTTTGCATATAGCGGCCAAAAGCAATAGCGACTGTCAAAGGCATTTAGGTTTAATCACATACCCATTCGAGCAAGTAGATAGACAGTGTCCAACACCGCCGTCCCGCCTCTGGGGCAAATGACCAAGTTGGCGAAACAGCCCTTTGTTTGACCATGTGTGCTGTAAACCTCATCTAGGGGAGCGTTTCGGCGCGTAGATATCTAGAATGCGGCAATCGGCCCAGACCGACCATGTGGACCCACCCCACGCTTCCCATTGCATGTGATGGAAAATTTCATGGTGTTATTCAGCCGGAGACTTCTCTGCCATGAAACGCCTTACATACTCCGCGGATGCCGCGTCGATTGGACGAGCTTCCTCCACCCGTTTCAACTTAAACACCCGTGGCCGTAGTTTTCAGCCGATTGGGCGAAGCCGAACATGGAGATTCCTGGTAAATCCTTTTTGGGCGGAACATCTGGATGTATGAGATTGGAAGGGGCCTGACGGACGGTAAGATCCACTATGAAGGCTCAAATAAAGAGCGCAAACGTCCTCAATGGAAGTTCCTTTCTTTTAGTACCTCCCGAGGGTTGGTGAAATAAGTCGTGGCCGATAGCGCGAAAGGACTCCCAACTTTCACCAGTATTAAAGATCATTCAAATCGTCTTAATAGTGCTTCAAAATTTTATGAACTATGGCCAAGAAGCTTAGGACAATGCCTAAATTTTAATAGATTTTTTTGAAAGCTGTTGTGGTCGAAGAGACACTGCGCAATCAAAAACTTAGTAGTTGGAACAACGGCCACGACTTATTTCACCAACCCTCGTCCCAGCAGTATTGATGGGGAATATAGTCGTGCTCCTGTGGATCCATCCAAACCTATAATAGGTGTTTTGATGTGAGAGCTGATGTGTCTCCAGTTAATTCAAAGTACAGAGTTGATCTCTCATATCACGTTCATTTCGTAAAATCAGTCATTACGGCATTGCATTTGTATTGGGAGAGGACAATGAACATGGCATCCTCATCTGGACTTCTCATTTGCTTCATCGTTACTTTCTTGTTTACTGCATCTTCAGCGGCTCCTGTCGAGATCACTGCTATGAAGAGGAGTCCTGCTGTACCCGAAATAGCTGGTGCCCCAGTTGTTTTCGGTCCAGGGACATATCCTAGAGCCAATAAACTCTCTGATGGAAGCATCCTTGGCACTTACACTGCTTTCAATGGTGGGGATAACATTATTGAGATTGTGCTCAGTAAAGATGACGGTGAATCGTGGTATATTTCTACTATCTCATGCCTGAAAGAACGATGCTGAAATCATATAGGACATACCAAGGAGAAGTGACTAGGGGAGCTTCCAACACGAATGACATTGATAACCCATATGTGCTTCAACTATCCTGAGGCAGAATCATTTGTGCATTCAGAAACCACTCTAAGGATCCAACCAATGGAGCGTATACATTCTTTCGGATTTCCATCGCGTATTCAGACGATAGTGGTAAAAGTTGGACCTTCCTCAGCCAGCCGGCTGCCGACCCTGGGCCCGTCAACGGTAATTGGGAGCCTTTCCTTAGGATTGCTCAGGATGGCACGCTACAGATCTACTATTCTCGTGAAAATTCAGCCGCTGACCAAGACACGCTGGAGCGTTCTTCTACTGATGGCGGGGCGACATGGATAGAAGCCCAAACTATCTCAGGAGCAGGGATGACATCCCGCGACGGCATGACTGGGGTTACCACCGTCGCTGGAAGCACTCTGATGGCCGTCTTCGAGAGCGAATCCTCTGGAACCTTCACCATCAATGCCATCACCTCCACCGATGACGGCAAGACCTGGGGAGGCCGCAAGGCCATCTACACACCGAGTAGCATCAATACGAGCGCTGGCGCCCCGCAAATTGTGACCGTCGGTGCCACACTTGCGGTAAGCTTCATGACGAATGAGGACTCGCAAATGGCTACCCCTTCATCAAGCTACACAATTAATACAGCTGCGAAGTTTATCAGCAGTGGAGATGGAGGAAATACTTGGGGTAACAAAAAGACCATAGGAGAGGTACAGAGCGTGTGGCCAGGCCTTTACACTCTGGATGAGACGAACGTCTTGATGATGTTCGATAATGGGGGCGCGAAAGCGCAAAAAATTACGTTGAGCTGAGATCTTACACGGCGCCAAGTCCCGGCCGCCACAGTTTTTCAAAATATTCAGATTAAATGGGCAATTTCCTTTCTTAATCATAATAGACTTGAATTCCTTCACACATGTTCCAATTCTCCTTTGCACTTCGAGCTTCAGACAGGTCTCTTCTGTACGTCTGGTGATAGTTGCCGCGATGTTGCGCAAAGTGATCGGATCCCTACCATACTGCATACTCAAAGCGTGCCATTTGTGCCGTCGGAAACACATGCAAAAGGCTTGCGAGCTTGCTTTTCTTAAGCGGAGATTTCAGCTGACGAAGATGCGTGCAGAAATCCACCTCGCGTACTAGGAACACCGTCTTGAGATGATCTCCCAAAACAGACAATTCAATACTGGCCCACCATCAAAATTGATCGGCGACATACTGTTCCCTTCTTAGAATTTAACCCTGGCTGCGACTCGGTCCAAGACGAACCAAAAGTCTCTCTACCTTCGCCGAAAGCTGCTTGCAAGCGCCACAGGACGAACAAAATGAAAAGCCACCATAGGTTCTGTATCTGCTTTCGGCAATCTCCATCGTCTGAAGTAGGGGACACACTGCACCAATACGAGGGTAACCATACACCATCATTTCTCACCCACATCAAAGAAGTAGGATGAATGCATCTATCTATCTCGGAAGATCAGAACTTCAGGTTCGCGCCTCATAGCAAAGCTGCGCTCCAATGTTTCATGGATCAAGATGCACAGGAACTGAGCAGTAGGGCAGAATGCAAATCACCTCACTAGAAACATGTAACCAGTTGTTCACATCCCATCACTATTGAGAAAGTCCAGACTTCCAGTGAGATTTCGATAGGTCAAACAAGCCGGCTTGTCGTTAGGCAAGTTAGGCAAGCCAGAAATCGGCACATACTCAGAAATCCTCATCTGAGCTTTTTTTTTGGTCAGCCAGAACGACTTCTGATCTTGTAGCAACATCTCTCTTTCTAGATTCAAGCCGCTTCGCGAGCTATACCCACGAATATTCCCCACTGTCTCTAGATGGCTGAGCGGTCATCATCCGTAAGACCGTGTCTCCAGGCGCAGGTGAGCTCTTTCGAAAGGAGCATAACGAGCTTTCGACTGAAAGCTGCGAAAAGTTGAGATGCTTGTCAAGCTGTTCATACGCGTTCTTCCTTTCCCACTTCTCCTGCTGAATCAGGATCTTCTTCTGCGCCTGTGCCTTCATCGTCCTCGTTCCCATCTCTTGTCTTCTTATGCTTCCTCCTTGCTTTCTTGCTCTTGCTAGCCTTCTTCTTCCTTTTGATATCTGCCTTCAACGCCGTCCTACTCTCAGGTCCTTTTACTGCAGCCTCAATTTTCTCAGCCAGAAGTCGCCTTGCAATCTTACGATTCTGGGTTCTTGACCGAGTGGCTTGTGACTTTATGACAGTACCTGTAGGACCGTGCTTGAGCTGTACTGCCGAGGATGTTTTGTTCTGTTCAAATATCCTTGTTAGTTGCTGCACTCGCGAACTCATTCAAGAGCAAAACGACAGACGATTTTCTGGCCTCCAGGGCCACTGCCTTTGAGGAAAGCCTCTTCTAAGTCTTCTTCCTTGATGACTGGACGAGGCGGTAGACGCGCTGCAGCAGATACGATCTTGCTCGAGGTGAACGTCCTCGGAGGAGTGTATTGTAATTTTAGTAATGTTGAAGCCGCTCGAAAGCTTTTGAGCACGAACATGACGGGAGACTCATCCTCAGGCACCTATCATGAGTTCGCCATCTAC
>JAABUI010001533.1_pt1 | contig 13281 bp, 12 predicted proteins | sample 5559111 | NCBI WGS metagenome assembly JAABUI01 (sample SAMN10711870, study PRJNA513365) | rock metagenome | isolation source: Antarctica rocks | place: Antarctica: Victoria Land, Buttleship Promontory
TCAGCAGTCAAGGGCTTCAAGAGCCGAAAACTCATCAGCAGATTTAGATGTGGATGTCATGGTCTTCATGTAGATACTGGTAGGCTTTTGCCTTTGGCACAGCAGGTACCTAGGGAGCAACGCCATTGCGTTTTCTGCGCTTCAGCAGAGGATGAACATCATTTTGTGTTTGGTTGCCCTGCATATTGTGCCATCAGTAACAGATTCACAAACATATTTTGGGGCCCAGCTCCTACACTGTCTTCCTTTTTTACTCTACATGACCCCAAAGTCATAGCTAGGTTTTTGAGGGAATGTTTTGAACATAGGAACACCCTGGTGGCAGCACAAACTGGACAAAACCTTTAGTTTAGCTTAGAGTGCGTCAGCTGTGAACATTAGTGTTTTCATAAGTGCTTTAAAACAGTTGGATATCTTTGTTCGACATTTTCAGTCTACTGGTCCAATGGTCATGGTTGGCCCCAACGACCTTTAAAATCTAATGAATGAATGAAATGAACATGTAGAACCAGGCTAGCCTGACACCTCACCTGCACCGGGCTTTGTGCAACCAGCTTGTTGGAGGCAATGCTGTAGCCAGGCAGTGCCCATGACCCTGCTGTGAGTGGCACACAGTAGGCTGCTGGATCTGTCAGATTTCTTCCAGTCAGATAGGCAGAGCCTCAAGCTGCCCTTGCCTAGCCCCTTGCCAATAGGCAGCCTGCTGACCCTCAGGCCCAATGGGACAAAACCAGTCAAAGGGCGCAGGTCAGGGCCTTTTGTGCTGACAGCTGGTGATGGGACTGCACCCAGTTTCTTGGGACGCTTGCCTGCCTACCTGAAGCACAGAATGCCTGACAATGCACCAGGCTCAGCATTCCTGTTCCAGCTGACAGGAGGCAATTCAAGGACAGCTGTATGAGTGCCTCAGACATTGGGAAACGCATGAGGCATCACTTAGAGCAAGCTTCCTTGTATGCTGGAGAGAGTAGCCATGGCTTCAGGAGGGGCCAGATGCAAGCGTTGTCAGCTGCAGGCATGCCCTCTGCAGACATAGTTACTGGAATGCTTAGAGTACCTAGTACGTTGTTACAATGTCTGCCATCCTCAGCTCATATGTGTTTGGCCTGAGTTGGACTCAGCATTTTCAATCATTCATGTAATGACCTATGAATGAGTAATTATAATGCAGAGTCTAAATCAGATGGGCTCAGATTCAACCGGTTAGGCAATGTGTAACTAACTAACACCCAATTCACAAAGGTTGCATACTGTATGCAATAAAAGGATGCAGCCATTCTGAGCCCATAACAAACCAGCTTGTCTCTCACGCAGTGTGACCAGCTGGCATGAAGAGAATTCATTGACTCTATGCAGAAGCACTGCAACTGCTGGCTTCCTCTATGATACAGTTTATGCCTTTGCCAGGTTTTCAGGAACCCATGTAAGGCCTATCATGGCATGGTGTTCACCTGAGCCCTTCACTACAGCGTGCTGAGCATGACAGTCATTGCTTTCAAATTGTGTTGCCCTTGTCTTTTGTGCTGTCTGCCTTGTCACTTTCTTGGACGGCAGATGTGTATTGGAGCATGCTTATTCTGCAGCCATTTAGCAGCTGTTGCCTGTCTGATTCTTTCAGGTAGAGTAACCTGCTGTGCCTAAACTCTCGGCCATTTTGCTTGCACCCCAAGTATGGGCTGTTGAGAGGTCTGCCAGTACCAGAGGCTGCTGTTGATGTCTTATTGTTATCATGAGGGCTGTTCCATAGGCTTTGCATTGCTATACAGCAGGCAACGCCATGATTGACTTGGAACATTTACAAGGATCTAGCGGTCACTGTGATAGGTACTGTGTCATAGGCTCCTGGCTGTTGCATGCATGTGCAGGCCCATGATTCAGGCTGATACCATATTTCTGCAGCTGCATCTGGCAGATGACATGCCTTGTTCAGGGCATACTGCAGCTGTATTGTTCCAGGCTGTAAATTGCGTGGTACCCTGTTTGTGTTGTGCTGTCAGCGCTGCTGTTCCTTGCATGGCTGAGGAGCCAAAAATGCTGTGCTGAGTGCTACTGAAACTGCTTATGCACCTGCTGCTGTTGCCTGTCTGGCAGCTGCCTGCAGTTTGTATTGGGGATGCTGCTTTGTGCTAGTTTGAGTATCTCGTTGATTGCCTTGAAGCGCCATCTGCTGGGGCCACCATGCCAAGTGCTCATCTGCATGGTACCTTGAAAGCTTGTTGTGCAGACCAAGCTGCTAGTGTCTTGTTTGCAGCAGCTGCAAGTCTAGATAATATGCGCATGCCAGCTCTTGCTAGATTGCATTCTACATTGTTTGCACTGCAATATCCTATGTTCTTATAGGCCCGCTGCTTTCTATGCTCAAAAGTTATAATGCAGCTTTTTGCAAGTTCTTGCTGTCCCCTGGAAGCTTTTCATCACAGGGGTCCAACCATATGCATAAATGCAAGCAGTTGCATAATGCCTAAGATATGCCAAGATAGTGTTTTTGTATCGACACACCCTCAAAAAACGACTTTGTTGCATATCTCCCGCTACAAGCCATTATACTGTGCAAGCTTGGTAGCACTAGGCTGCTGTGATCCACAGGATCACATAGCTGTGCGCATGCAGTGATGTAATTACATCTTGCCACAGATATGCCGCACTGGTGTTTTTGTATCAACACACCCTCAAAATCCACTTTGTTGCGTCCCGCTACAAGCCATTACAGTGTGCAAGCTTGGTAGCATCGGCAGCTGTGATCCACAGGAACACACAGCTATGCGCATGCAGTAATCTAACTGCCTATTGCCAAAGATATGGTGGTGAGTGTCTTTTGCCCTCAACACACCTTCAAAAAGAACCGCACTGTTGCATATCTCCAAGCATATGAGGTTGTTCTGTAAGCTGTTGGTGTCATCTGGAAGGTGTGATCCAGAGAGTGCCAGTGCTATGTGCATGTAAGCAAACAAGAGTGTATGGCCAGGGATATGGGCTTGGGTGTGTTGCCATATTGACACACCCTGAAATCAGCACTGTTGCATATCTCAGAGCATATGAGGTTGTTTTGCAAGCAAGAGGTTGTTATGCGCTTGGGTGTGTTTCTTCATGCGTACACTATGCAAATTCAGCATTGTTGCATACCTCAAAGCATAAGAGTTTGCTTAGCAAGCTGTTGATGCCATCTGGAAGCTGTGATCTAGGGAGTGGCAATGCTCTGTGCAAGTAAGTAAACAAAGGTGAATTGCCAAAAGTATGTGCATGGGTGTATTTGATCACTGATACACCCTCACAGAATCAACATTGTATACATAGGTATGTCTTAAGCTATGCTGGACTGTTTGAAATTTTGTGATGAGCTATTGTCAATTGATAGCTGTGACTCACAACAGTGCACAGCTAAAAGACGACAGCACCAGGAGCATTGCAGGTGGACCCCAGTGCGTATACGCCATGGACTTTGCCTTCATCTCAGTGAGCTGTGATCAGGCTTGTGAAGACTCAGGGGTTGATACCATGGGCAGCAAGAGCTTGCGCCAAGGCCTCTACCTGCTGCTGCAGGGATGCAAATCCCTGCTGCAGCTGACTGATGCTCATTGGCACGGGCTGAACGGCTGCTTGCAGAGGTTGCTTGGGGGTCACCACATGCACGCCTGGCATTGACCCTCCCAGCAGTATGACGACCTGCATGCCAAGAGGTGTTTGCTGAGGAAGCATACATGTAGACAGCTATGTGGACAGATGTGCAGAAAGCTGGTATTGATGCAAAGTTGCCCTGCAGCCACCTGCCACCAGAACTTGTGTCCTATGACAGCTGTCTATCAACACAGCATAGATGCTGGTCGTTGGCATGAAGCCATATTGAGTCCTGCATGCACAGGGCAGGTCTGGTGTCTCCCAGTTTGTCCTATGTCCAGATGCAGTCAGCAGGCACAAACACAAAGTTAGTCAGTATGTCAGTATATGACCTTGGCAAACGTAAAAAGTGCAACCATTGCCATACAACAACCGTTGCTGAGGAGCTCCTTTGTTTGGTAGTGGTGTGCAAGCCAGCAAGGGCTCCTGTTGCAGTCCTATATGACACAGATTGACCTTGCTGTCACCGAACTATGCACGCACGCAACCGAGACCCTTCGGTGACCGCACAATGACCGTCACCGCACTTGAACCGTGCAGGAAGTGGACCTTGCATGCACCCAACAAGGACCGTGCTGCCACCGTGCTGTGACCAATCCAACACCGTGCTCTCACTGTACAGTCACCGTGCTGTCACTGCATGTGCAACAACCGCACTGTCGCTGAATGTGAGCTCTAATAACCATAATTTTACCGGAAATTGTACGTCATATTCTAGTTTTAAACCTGACCACGCAAGCGGTCAACAGCGCAAGTCTAAGGGCAATTTGCTCATGAGGGCGCCCTTTGAGAAGGCGGTTCCTAGCCTGTGTAAGATCCGCAAAGACGGCGTACTGGTCGGGGAGCACAAGTGACCACAGCAAACAACAGTGACAGAACTGGATATTGACAACGTGCATAGTGTTGACACCAGTACCTGCGGCGATTTAGTTGATGGCGTCGAAGCGCATTCAGAAGGTGAAGCTCTCATCGTCTCGATGGACCGCACTCACTTCCTTATCTTTTTTTGACTTCCTGATGGTTTTGTGCAGGAACTGAAAGACTTGCAAAAGGATCCTCCTACATCTTGCAGTGCAGGTGAGCGCTGCCATGCATCGCAAACTGTTCTAGGTGTCTTTTGCAGCCTTCTCACCTTGGCTGCACCAAGCACTTTTCCGTCGGTGTCAGGTCCAAACTCACCGGATGATCTGTTTCATTGGCAGGCGACAATCATGGGGTGAGCTGCTGACATTTAACCTTGCTTTTGTTTTGTCGAGCCAGGTGCTGCCTATACTGTTGTCAAACTCAGTTGCACCCATGCAGCCCTGGAGACAGTCCTTACGCAGGTGGTGTCTTCATGGTGAAGATACACTTTCCTCCTGATTATCCCTTTAAGCCGCCAAAGGTACAGCTTGAAGGCACACTACATCTTCAAGCGTGCCTCCAGCTTGTGACACCTGCTTTCATGTCAGTTCTGCATGAGTATCCAGCAATTAAGTTGGTGTTGCAGGTCAACTTTCAAACCAAGGTGTATCATCCCAACATAAACAGCAATGGTAGTATCTGCTTGGACATTCTCAAAGAACAGTGGAGTCCTGCACTGACAGTTTCAAAGGTGGGAAGGCTATCTGCTTTTGAGGTCTGTATGCCAATTTCTGCTACCATATGCAGTCTTTCAACAGCTTTTTGCCACAGGTATTGTTGTCTATCTGCTCATTGCTGACAGACCCAAACCCAGATGATCCTCTTGTGCCAGAGATAGCACACATGTAAGCATATGCTATTGCTGTTCTCTGCACTTGGCCGCCTCCTCATGCTATGCAAAGCTGATGTAGCGTGTAGACTCATGCTAGTGAATGGATTGCAGCTACAAGACAGACAAGAAGCGCTATGAGGATACAGCACGACAATGGACTCATAAATATGCCATGGGATGAACAGACAAGGCTTGGAAAGGGAATCGCTACTAGTCAGCCAAGCACATAAGGACCATCTCATACACTTGAGCAGATGAATTTAGGTTAACTTGGGTATGTAACATGACCTTCAGGTTGGTTTGAGTCTACATGAGTTGCCTTCTTGCTGAGTTTGCATATCAATGCAATGGCTTTGATGCAGCTGTGTCCAACTGGCCCCATGGGTCCTGATAGCAGCGCAGCTTGAGTCATCTCATTGCACAACTCTAGTACACAGGGGAGTGGTGAACAAGGTAAAATATACCAGTCATGACTACAAAGCCGTGGCTAACTTCTGTGTGCTCGCTTCAGGCTTGCCGCATGAGCTTTGCAGCATGGCATACAGCAGCAGATGATGCTGCTGCTTTGCAGTTGCAAGCACCTCACACGTCAAAGCACGTTGCTTGCTGCATAATTCCTTTTCACTGCCTGTCTTGGACGTACCTCCTGAAGTGCTGATTTGAGGCTGTGTTGGTTGCTGTACTTGCAGCAGCTCAGACCCTCAGTCTGTAGCAATGTAGTGGATCCAGGATTTCGGAAGTGGTAGGCCTGAGCCTTGCATGACAAACAGAATGTAGCAAGTCTTACCCAAGCTCCTTAACACTCAATACATTTCCCTTGAGTTCGGCATTGTTTCTGACAGCAACCAAAGCTCAACTACTCCCCGCCTGGACTCCAGTTTCGGAAAACGTTGACAAATGCTGCTTTTCATGACTCGTTGACAGCTCAGACCTCAAGGCGGCACTTGCTGAGGGTCATGATGTTCACACACTGGTTCTTTTTGAAAAAGAAGTATGCACCGTAAAATACAGCGTATTTTACGCCGTATTTTGCCGTACTTTACACGTCGCTCTCGCTGAGACGACTGACTGCTGCGACTCGCTGCTGCGACGCACCAGACGGTTGTTATCTCTCACGGTTCCTGATTTCGCAGCATGCGCATCTATACCATGTTTGCGCTCCTTCTGTTACTGAGTTTGCAAATGAATTGCTCGACGCAATCAGGATAGCCTCGCTGCTATTGCAACAGCAGATTCTGCAACGTGACGTCGCCGAACGCCTTCGGTGAGTTTGATCATATGTCGATGATACGCTGATCCGCATCTGCAATGCTAGATCATGGCTGGAGACTGACCGTGCCAATTTGGCATACAGGCAACAGTTGCTGCGAGCTTGCTTGCCAGCTCGCGTTCAAACATACAACCTGCTGTGCCGCTTGCACCTGCATCCAGCGCTTCGGCATTGTTCAGGTGAGGTTACACGCCAGCTAACATTGTTCACGACGCGCTATCTTGCAGGTCTATCTTATTTCTGATACATGTTTGCAGGCTGCCGGCTGTCGTTGTCAGGCCAGCGAATGCTCCTGCTAAGTACATGCTTGGGCGGCAGCACCAAGAGTCTCATCTGCAAGCAGAGACCTTGATTTTTTTGCTTTCCTGAAGATTATCAGGTCATATAGCTGTGCAATCCAGATGGCATCATCAGGTGAGGATTTTCTGCACACATGTTCCTGCTACCAGTACACACCCGCATACAAATGTGTATTGGTAGGAAAACAAGAGAGCAGTTATAGCATCATGCACGTGTGCACCTTGCAGCTAATATCATCAATATGTGCAGGTGTCAAAGACAAAAACGGGGAACAGTTTCCGACAAGCGACACAACTTTTGGGGTTCAAGGCAATGTACATCATTACACAGGCCTCGCAGAACCAGCTCCAGGTGACAAGCTTGGCTTGCTGCAAATGTACATGTATTTAGGGTTTGTACATGTATTCAGAGCATCAAGCGGCAAACTGCACGATCAGCCAGCTAGACAGCGATCTCATGGCATTGTTGCAAGAGGAGCTTGATGGGTTCAACGCTGATGTATAGATGTTGAGAGCATTCAACATATCTGAGCGGGATCTCCGTTGTCACATTGTGTTGTTGTCTGACACAGGTGCAGATTGCTTCAAATTGCTGTTGTTAGACATTTGTTTGCCTTGAAAATTGCCTGGAAGTTTGTTGCAAGTTGGGGAAACTGTGTGCATGTGAAGTTATAGATCTATGATCGTTACATGCTGTGACCATGCTTTGAAGTACGGGTAGTGGACTTGATGTTATCTCATTTTAATAATTGTAGGGTTGGATTTGGCCGTCTTTTGTGCTGCTACAGGCGAAGTATATGGCAATGTGTACAGTGTCTTCCAAAGTGATGAGCTAGCGGCAATCATCCTTGGCCGGTTCACCTATGGAGATCAGTTGGACTCCCACAACTTTGTGCGTGACATAGCGTTGGTTTCCAAGAAGGGTGGTGTGCAAAGGATTGATGACAGACATCCACTGTTTGACCCTTTGCACTTTATGTTTGCATTCCCAGGTGGATAGATGGGCTAGAGGCCTAGGACCATGGAGTGAGTATCAATCAAGTTATTGATTGTGAAAGTTGGCCAGCATCTTTTGACCAAATGTAGTGAATGGTAAAAGGAAATTTGTTGTTTTCTTTTGTCTCGATACTGCACTTCATTTCCTGTTAGCACCTTTGTCTCAAAATGGCACTTTGTATACTTTTTAGGATTATTCTTGCTTCACTGGATCAACAAAGACGTTCTTGCAAAGCAAGTTTGCAGAGCAATGACAACTGACAATGCAGCTATGGATGAGGAGGATCAGGAAGATGATGAAGAACAGCACTCTGCTTCTGCACCACCTTCAAGCAAGAAAGAGTTTTTACATAGGCACTCTCCCCATCTATGGTCTCAGTGGTTTGTTCACCCTCACCTAGAATTCAGCCGGCCATGTAATTACTTCACAGATGCTTACACAATATATACCAATGCACACATATGTTCGCCCTTAGCCTCCATTTCAGCGTTCCGTCATAAGCATTGCATTTGAAGTACATCTTAAGTACTTCACACCCAACAATAGCCGGCCCGAGGGGCCGGCATGTAGCTTGTCCATGAGACAGAACACAATGGGTTTTCAAGAAGAAATATGCACTGTCAAATACGCCGTATTTTACGCCGTCAGCTGTCTCTTCAAATTGTGCTGCAGATGACAAGTTCCGCAAGGGTGAGAGGGGCCCCTGCAGCAACAGATGCTTCCTTCAAGTGCTCCTGAAGTATTATTGCCATGTCACCAAAGCGAAGGTCCATGAGACGGAGATGTCAGATGTGGAGATCACTCTGTCTGAGCTAGCCTTTGTTGTCAATGAGGTCAGCGCAGGCTCCTAGACTTGTTGCTCGGTAGTGATCCTTGCAAGCTTGTTTTTGCATTTGCTGTCGACACTGCGTATGGCTGACCTATGGCAACTGTATGCTTTATCACGCTCTGCATCTCAAGACTGTGCAGAAAGCAACTCTGATTCATGCAGCTCATTTGCCTACATTGATTTTCAATTCGGCCCTCTTCACAGGTCACAAAGCAGCTCAGCAACTCTGTGGGCTCCAAAAAGAGCAAGCACAAGACTGACCATGCTGTACACAAGACAGACTGTAGTGACTTGACCGTGATCGAAGCTACACAGAGAATTCTCAGATCTGACTACCTTGAATGGTTGCAGCTTCAAGCTGTGCAATTTCCCAAATCTGCAGCGCCCAGACATGCCTGAATCTTTCAGTCTCAGCTACAGAAGAGCAAGCAGATGAACAGTCAGCAATGCAGGAAAATGACGATTCTTGCTACTGACTGAATCATCAAGCAGTGATGTCTTTTGTATGTGGTCATGGCTGTCAAAGCTACATTACATCATTAGGTCAGGAAGTACATGAACAGAGTACTACTAATAGTGCAGTACTTTGATTATATGCTTTCGTAGAGGGTCATACCATAGGTCAACAGTCAATTAGCATGCTGGTTGTTTGAACATGTAAAAGCAACCTTGACTGGATGAAGCACGGTCCAAAGGACTCAAGCTTCTCTTTGCTGTAACAGTAAACGTGTCTACACAGGTATACTGTGTGTACATTAGACTGTGTGTTTAAAAACTATAAGCTGGTATCATAACTGTCAGTTTCTCCACTGTGTGCACAACAGCAAGTTCCAACACTGTGTGTTCTCCATACTTGGACAAAACTGCCTTGGACAAAACACAACCCAGAGAAGTTGCATCTTGTGATATACATGCGACATGCTGCCAAGATTCAGATGCAGCCCAGGAGGCTCTGTTTGACATGACAGGTCAAGCTGGATGGCAGTCTGGCCTAGCAGCAGGCGGTGTCATGTAATGAATTTGAGGCAGCATGCGGGCCCTCAAACAGTCTGTTTCTGCTTTCCAAGGTTGTGCTAGCACAGTGTGACTCTGAGAAGGTGCTGCTAGGGTGGTGACAAGGATTCAATGCTTGGTTTCAGGCTACAACAGCCTGCTGTTCTGATAACAAATATGCTGTTGCTAAGGCGCTGAGAGGCTGCTCAAGGTCGGGTGCTGCATTGACCTCAATGCTTGCCCTGTGAAGCTATGCTCATGGCCCTATGTTGCAGCAGATACCCTGTGCTGCCTGATCAAACTAGGAGATCATGCTAAAGCTACAGATATTCTACTACTCACTTGCTGACATAGACTTGACTGCAGTCAACTGACTAATCTCCAACGGCAACTTGCAGTTCCAACAATGCTTCTGGGCTCTGTACGGAGGTTTTGACAAGATGTGATGCCCCTTGAAACCCAGTCATCCAAACTGCTGCCAATAAACAGGATGCTCTTTTGCTCACGGGCACACACAACATGCACATTCCTTGGAGCAGCAGCTTTCCAAGACTGCTGCACCAAGGCAGTGTTTGGCAGGACACATGAGGGTATTGTGTTGTGCACACTGTTTCATTTTACAAAGGGGCAAAAGGGTTCTAGTCAATGGCAAACAGGTTTACAAAATGCACCATAATCAGCTTGCATGTCAGACTCCAACATTATGATTTCGTCCTTCCTAAATAACATGGGTAGGAAACGCCGTCAGGACTTCAAGTCCTGTTGAACGGACTTCAGAGTCTGTTCTGGTATGTGCATAGAAGCCAAGCCCCAGGTCCTGGAGTTTGACCTGCTGACCCCCATCCTGTCCTTAGATTTGGTAAAATCGTGGAAACTGTTTATCTGACGAACGGGCTCAGCCGAAGTGGACTTATTGTGAGCAATATGGAAAAAGGGTGACGTCATATCAGTGTAGTTGCTGAGAGGCATTACATCCGTCACTTGGGACAATCTACTGTACATTTCCAATTCCATGTGGCCCCACGCAACGTACCGTTCATCATATCCTCTGATGGCACGCCACAGCCAAGCAGGAACACCCAACACTCCGACCGGGCCGCCCATCACCCGTTCGAGCTGCCAATCGACAGGAGAGGCCTCCTTCTCCACTTGCAGAAGAAAGTGGACTGGATCTTCTAACAGGTCTTCTGACGCTGCATCATCGCAATCTCTCCTTCCTCCAAACCATGGTTGGTGTATGTGCGGCCAAGAAGAAGCCATCTCAGTTTGCAGAAAGCGCATAAAGCTCGGCGCCACGATAGTGTCCTGATCAAGTCGCAAAAGATAACACCCTCGAGCACGTTGTGCAGCAGCGTTGAGCGAATGGACTTCTGAAACTCGCGTCAACGCTGGTTGCACGAAAGCCGCGGTCTTTTCCTGATCAATGGTTAAAATCCTTATTGTGATTGCTTCGGACGTAGAGAGCTGTGTGCTGTGAGTACTTATGGGATGGCAAAATCGGTTCAGTTCAGGGGCATCACAAACACGTTTCGTGACTGATTGTGATATCCACTCTACAAGTACGATCTCTGACACCTGCTCCAGGTTGTACTCATGCAATCCCCAAAACAAGGCTTCAAGGCTTGCAGCAAGTCGAGCCATGGGTTGGCCTCCATACCCATCATTGCTGCCTGTATCATCCAGCTTAAAACTTTGTCCTCCAGAGGTTGCTGATTTAGCGGATGCGCTGAAGAAGTGGGCTCATCGACGGCAGCTTTGGGGGAGAAGATGACGCGACCGCCTGCAGAACTAACCGACCGGTGCAGGTCCCGCTTCTGTTCAGTGAGCAAATGTCCGGCAACTGAAACAAAGGTTCATGCACAATGGTGCAATGGTATGGGAAAACATACTTTGAACAATACATTGGCTGCTTGTAAACACGAGCGCCACAATGAGGCTGAACGACACCCCTGTCAGCACTGTGACAGACAAGGCGCAGCACACATATCTGGCGCTCCACGCTTCATCGCTGAGTTTCGCTTCTGACGTGTTGGCCATGTCAGCTGAAGTTGTTGCTTAGTGAAACTCACAGCTGGGGTCAAAAAGCGCGTGGTTTCAGCGGATGGAACAAAATCTGTAGAAAACAATGCATTAATCATCTGGGGCTTCAAACAAGGCATGTGACGGCATGCCATGAAATGTGACAACGGCTGCTAATAGGTTACTTTCAGATGTCTGGACAGCACAGTCTAAGAAGCATGCTCAAGCACATTGACATCATAGCTTACCCAATAGAGTCACTTGATGAGCTGGACTTGAGAGAGGCAAAGCTTGCGGAGTCAGCAAACTCTCGTTGTGCCGTCGCTAGTGAAAGTACTTGCGTGGGCACGACAGTGCAGTCTACTTGACAGACCAGGAGACGCCCAGCGATTGGCCCTCCCCTTGAATTTGACGCTAACAGCTTCACAGCAGCTTTTGCGCTGAGCAGATATGAACGAAGTCTGTAGGTTTTGGTTTTCCAAATTAGTAGTAACAAGTGCAGCTTGAGTCAAAAGTTTAGGTCCGAGGCTTGAGGCATCCAGGTTTGCGACAGTACTGTGAGTGGACCGCTGATGCGATGCGATGCCCCGGTCCGAACTTGCGCAGCAAGACAATCGGTACACCTTTCTGTTTGCGGGCTTACCGCCGCGGAAAACGACTGTAGCGCTCGTGGCTGATCGGTGAAGACAACAGCACTGTACCAGCAAAACAGGACTGGAGACACAGCCTTACCGTAATTTGGCAGCTGTGCGGCACGCAAAAGGCATAGGAAAGAATGGCTTTTCTTGGTCAACGTTCGTGGCAAAACAAGACAGCTGGCACCTGTAGTATCCACTTCCTTCAGCAAAGCAACAGCCAAGCAGCAAGAGCGATTCCACAGAAAGACACAAAAGCTTGCTGCCTGAACAAGCTTTCCTCTGACAGAGGGAGAGCCTGTTCAGTCAGCGAACCTCTGTTTTCTGTGCAACCTGTTGCGTATGCACAGTAGTGCAGTGGACTTGCCAGCTCAGAAAATTTTGCCAGAGTTTGGTGCCTTCTGACTTGCGACTTTGACTTCGGCAGACTGCTGACTGCGTCTTCTACTGTGTCGAAAGGTTTAAAGCTGCTATACCCCGCTAGCAGAACTCTGAAGCTGTTGCTTTCAAGTTTGACTGTGCAATCTCCTAGGGCATGCTGATTCAGGATGCTGCCACAAATGGAAGTTACAGTGTTCATTGCAATCTCCAGCCATGTAACAGTCCAGACCTAAATTTATGACTCAAGCTGTAAGATGCAGAAAAAAAGAAAAATACAAGATCATACGCCGTTAGGCGTGAAAACGGGAACGCGCCATACGGCTTGAACGTAGCACTGGGGGAACGAAGCGGCGCATTGCAGCTCGAGCTGAAGTGCATCGAACTACAGTGGTCGTCAAAAGTCTGTATCCAAAACCAGTCCTTGCTTAGCAGAACAGTTCGTGTGCGATGACAGCTCAATCTGACTGGCGGTACGGCCAGGTAGGCCTAGTAAACCATCGAACGCGTG
>JAABUI010001537.1_pt1 | contig 13243 bp, 15 predicted proteins | sample 5559111 | NCBI WGS metagenome assembly JAABUI01 (sample SAMN10711870, study PRJNA513365) | rock metagenome | isolation source: Antarctica rocks | place: Antarctica: Victoria Land, Buttleship Promontory
TTTCAGTTGCATCGCATTGAGTAGTGAATGCGAGACCGCACACAGCCAGTATGCCCCGTATCGAGGCTTGGCAAGCTCCCGCTTGACACATTCTACGGATTGATCGGTAGGTGAGAGGAAGGCGATACACGAGAGGTGATTGAGGGGTTCGCGAGATGAGCTGTGGTCGTCAGCTAGAAGACCGGAATGCAGATCATGTCTCACTTGTCTATTCGGTCGGTGAGGTAGATTTCGTGTGAGAGAAGCTCGGATTGAGTGGTCACAAGGGATACTATAGGTGTCTGAGGCCGGTCAATACTGGCTCGTTGCGATAGGGAAGGACGGACTGTATGAGAGTCGAGGAGGAGAACTTTCATCCCTGGGACTTCGGTGATCATCTTTGAGATATACGTCTGGAGGGCTTTGAGCACGTCCATGGTGCCCCAACACCACTTGAAAGATTCGAGGGACGATTTAAGATGGAAACGTATGTAAACACGAGCTAAAAACCGCGAAGGACAAGGTGGAATGCAGCACCACGACGCCCCGCGTCAAGCCAAAGCCGTCGGACGAAAAGAAAGGGGGGGGAGTAGCAGTTTTCCGGAAATGTCGAGCTCTTCGGAAGCGAAAAGCACACATGCTTCTCGTCTCACGCATTCATCTCGTCATGACGTTTTCTGCATTCCCTTCGATAACCTCTTTCCGCTGCACACACATTTCTCCCTGGACTCTCTGCACTCCGCCATTTTACTGTGAGCTTAGCAGGTGCCGGACGAGGTGATAGTGACCTTCTGTTGGGGTTCTGGATCCTCACGTCAGAACAGCTTATTGTCTATCAAAGATTGACTGACGGCCCGAAGAAGAGCCGAGCTTCTCAATCTCCTGGACGAGGTTCTGGCCAGAAGTCACCTCGCCAAAGACGACGTGCTTGCCATCGAGCCAACTGGTGACTACGGTGGTGATGAAGAATTGGGACCCGTTGGTGTTGGGGCCCGCGTTGGCCATCGACAGGAGGAAGGGCTTGTTGTGCGTGAGCTTGAAGTTCTCGTCGGCGAACTTGTTACCGTAGATGGACTGAGCGAGACGGAAGCATCAGCCATTGGCCTGATGTGAAAGACTTCGCATCACCTTTCCACCAGTGCCGTTGTGGGCTGGTCATGAGAATCAGCTCTACGCATTTCTAGCCGGAGCAAGCGAATGCTTCGCGCGGAAGAATACGCAGCAGAGCGTTAGTACTCACCGGTGAACTAAAACGCGGACATCAAATCATATCACCCCAAGTTCGGATTCACTCACATCACCACCTTGGAGCATGAACTGAGGGATGACTCGGTGGAAGCCAGAGCCGGCGTAGCCGAACCCCTTCTCCCCGGTGCAGAGCGCACGGAAGTTGGCGGTAGTCTTGGGCACGACGTCGTCGTAAAGCTTGAAAGTGATTCGGCCCTTGGGCGCTTCTAAATTGGGATCAGTAACGCGCCCTAATGAGATACGGGCCTGATTGGGACACTGACGGGCAATGGAAATGTCAAAGTAGACTTGCCTGTACACCCTGTAAGCGATCTACACGACCTCATATATGGGAACTCACGACATGGTTGTACTGGCCGAAGATGCGAACCGGCGGGCAAATGACATTGATCGGTGGACGAGGGGAATGCGATGCGATTTGACGAGATGAGGAACAAGATGTGTGGAGCAGCAGTAGCAGTCGAAGAGAGATCACTGGTAAGCACGAGCTGCAGCTGTCTAGCCGATGGCTCGGTGACTACTCACGCCTTTTTGGAATTGTTTGATTGAGGTGACGATCTGTTGAGTGAAAGGTGCAGGATCAACGGCGGGATAAAATGCACCGCTCCGCTCGTCACTCAGGGCCCGGCGTTTCAGGTTGAATCTATCGGCGTGTATGTGGCACGGGGACGCGCCGGAGGCAGGTGAATGATTTCCATTCAACTCAACCTGCAGACCGCAACTAACGACAGACTGAAACGCCCAATTCACCATCCCCGGCTGGTCCGAGGAGGTATTTGATGACCATGGAGGAGATCGTAATTCCAGGTGAGAGGATGGACTCCTTTGACAGATGTTCGTCATATAGGGCTGATACCAATACCATCATCTTTGAATAGACCTTGACGACGATGATGACAATGATGACTATACCCTTCCAGCCCTTTCCAAGACATCTTTCGGAGCTTCCTCCACTACAATCACCAGCGACATCGAGCCATACACCCATCACTCAACTCCATCATATGATGCCTTTCCTGCCAAGCTCGGAACTCCTTCCCGCCCAAGCCTTCCGAAAGTCTCGGCAAGCTACATGGCCGGCGTACCTACGCCAAACACAGTCGATGTCACCAGGCTTGGAAAGCACAGCAATGGCTCTGCATCATCGCTCGTCGGTCCTGGGACTTCGATCAGCTCGGCCTCCGGGTTCTTAGCGCACCGGAAAGGATCGTTGTCGTCACTGAAGAACGCATTCATGAAGGGCGGTTCTGCACCTGCCGGGATCAATTCGCCTATCCCACCTGTGCCAGCACTTGATGGGAAGCATACTGGCAATGCTGGATATCCTGCTCTCAAGAATCCCTTTTCACGCTTCGATTCTCCGATCTCGCCGACTTCCTCAACCTTCCGACCTTCCTCCCGGAGAAATGGCGACACATCCCCGGCACCATCGGGACATCGCGGTTGGGCACAGAGCAAACATTCCACCACGACCAATCACTCATCTCACCGCTCGCACGGTGGACGATCCGCCACTTCCCAAGGATCATCAAGCTTCCAAGTCGAGGATCATCCCTTACCCGCCTTACCGCCCATACCGATGAGAGGTACTCCTTCGCGAATGGGACGAACGGAAAGTGATGCTGGCAGCTTCTTACGGAATGCAAGCATTAGCGGCGATGGTGAAGAGAGTGTAGTCAAGACCCCAGCTGAAGAGGGTCTACGGGTCGTCTTCCGACAGTTTAGCGAGGCAGCAAATCAGAAAATCGCTCGGATCTGTGCTCGACCCCTAGTATGTATTCATCATCCTGAGCTCTTCGCCTGACTGCTTCAGAACACTCAACCTTCCCTTCCTGCATACCTTGATTCCGCCGTGGATCAAAGCTTCGACCACCTCCTCACCTCGCTGGCACATTGCAGCCGCCGTCACGCACGTCGTATTGTCGAGCTGCTTTCCGGATGGTGCGAGTCTCATTGTGAAGGTATTGGAGCGAGTGACGTTCGTGCGCATCTGGACCTATCATTGGGTTTACAGATGAGGGTAGAGGACGCTGCGGGAATTCTCGGCGGTCGCAAGTCCTCGGCAGCTCGCTACATCCTTAATCGAGCTTTGGTTGAGCTGGTCAGGCTTGTGCCTCGAGACGCACTAGGCGAAGAGCTCGGGATGAGCCTTGAGGCCAATGCCTTCAATGCCTATCGCTCAGAGAAGCCGGAGGAGAATCATCAGTCTCCGCATCGAAAGGCGGTATCTCAGCTTCAGGTGGAGCTCCTTGGGAGCTTGTCGAATAGCCGGTTAGCGTCTCGACCAGTTGGATAGCGAGGTTTCCCGCTGACAAGCCGTCTCTCAGCTTCCTCACCGTCAGCGACCGTTTCATTCGCGAGCTCACCAAGCTCGCGTCCAGTCAAGTCACCAAAGAATCCGAAGCGAGAGTCGAGGCGAGGATTGAGCACCTTCTGCGAGGCATGCGACACCTCGAGCTGCGCGTGTACCCAGAAAACGAACTCGAGATGTCCGCCGACTTCCTCCAACAGCTCGCGGCTCTTTTTGCAAATGCTCACGGTCACTCCCTCAAATGCGCTTATGCCGAAATCTTCACAAGCCTCCTTCATCCTGTAGTCGAGACAGCCACGGCGGAGGTGAATCATCCGCAATGGTCGAAGGCGGTGGCGACGATCTTGCAAAGAGCCCTCGCAATGTCTGCAAAGCCGAAATACTGGGCGGTGGCATTCCCGCTGGTCGTTGTATCGTTAGGCGTTTCGCCTAGGGAAGCTCTCCTGCAGCAGTGGCAGGCGATTGTTGACGTCATTATTGCTAAATTCAAGGTAGGCGGCTGCGTTTCCAGGTCGCGCAGCACTGATCGGATCAGGACCGTGCTATGCGGTCGATCGCCATGAATTGCTTCATCCGCATCTTATGGATCTACCTAAATCGCTGCCCTGAGAGCTCGACGTCAACCCGCAAACGCCTTGACACCCTTCTTCGCGTTTGCTTTCCAGCCAATGGCAGCTTGTATCCCCCCGAGCTACCGCTAGAGCCTTTCGTGGCCATCATTCACTATATATCGGCTCGACAGCTCGATTATGGCGAAGATCTCATAGCCGAGTTCCTGAAGCCTGAGGCGACTGGACGAGAAGGGGGCGCAGAGCTGCCGCCTGTTGATCGGGCATGTGCCACTGTCCGAGCAGCCGTTCATACCCTTTACACGATCGAGCTGGAGCGGCCAGCACCGTGGCCTCAAATAACTGATTTCACTCGCTTCAGCCTTGAAGGCTTTGAAACGTCCGGCAAACCGCTGCCCATCGACATTGCTTCGAAGGCCGAGGTCACCGGTTTCCTCAATCGCTGCGGCCCGGCCACGACAAAGCTGCTGATTGGCTGCGACCGAGCCGTTGGCTCTCTGTTACTCTCAGCCGATGCCCTCACGCTTTCTGCGCATGCGTCGAGCTCGTCCATGGACGGCCCAACGGATCAACTCACACGTAAGCATGGCGATATCCATGTCACATACGCGGCTCGACATGACCCGATTCTCCGACTGTTCTCAGCGGTCCTCGCCGGCTTTCCACGGTGTTCGGCTTCGGGTATGAATCTCAACCAGATCGCCAACACCATTTGTCGGGGCACTTTTTCTGCCGATCCCTTGGTCTGTCACGCCGCAGGCGATGCGTTGCGGCGCTTGGCGGAAAATCCAGAGCACTGTCATATCCTGGTGGTCACGTACCTGCAATTCGTCTTCGAGACTCGCCATATTTTTCGGGATACCTTAATTGGCCTGCGTCTGTTGGAAAGCCAGTTCGAACGGGTGGTCAAATTGTGGCTGGACCTCCTCCAACATCTCGTGACTCATCAACGGCTTCACGTTACACAACATCTGTCAGGCGGTAGCCTATTGGCGCAGCCTGTTATCAATCCTGTGCCTATTGACAAAATCGAAGGATGCGCGCTCTTCCTCCTCTGCTCCACCAGTCTACCCATTCGCCGTCTCGCAGGTCAAATTCTCCTCGCTGCTCGAGACCTGGATCTCGAAGATAAAGAACGTCGCCCATCCGCAGCCTTTCGTTACAGTCGTATCCCATCGGCTAAGCCGACCATTGCCCGAGTCCTTCAGTTGTATGAGGGATCATGGGACGAGGGGGATCTGGCCGCGATACGCTCGCTACCTTGGTGCACTTCGAGCGATCGGAATCGGCTTGATCTCGCAACGGCCAAGGACAAGATGAAGGTTATGCAGCGCATTGCAGAGAGCGACAACGCCAAAGATGCGGCACTTTGGCTCTCGCTTCTCCCATACTTCGTGAGTCGCTTGGCCGAGCACTTCGCAGCCGCGACAAATGCGTTGCGCTTCGTCATCAGTGCCATCGTCTTACGACTTCAAGGCCACATTGCATCAGTAGCGAACGCGAGTCGTACCGTTCCCGGGTTGCGCCAAGCTGCACCGACACGAAGCTCGACCGATATAGCTGTCCTGGCAGATCACTGGCGGTCATATCTGACAGTCCTGTGCGTAACCTTGCAGACTCGTCAACCGGGTCCTGCCACTCCTCCCGTCCAAAGAACGAGAGAAGCTATTATCCTCACGCCAGATACTATCGATTCTCCAGCGCTGCTTCATTACTTGACTACTCTTCTTTCCTGGGAGGATCCCCGCTTCAGAGATGTAGCAGTATACGCTCTCGGTTCGATCGGTCAATCGCTCCTACGCCCAATCTCCGAAATCCTCCTTGGTGTTGTGCGGCGGCTGGCCGACGGCTCGAAGATTGGAGGCACTCCACGGGAAGGCTCTCGAGGCCCGGCTGTTGCGACTCCGCTCTGGACAGCCGTAGCCCATGTGTTCCGTCTCATCTCACCACTCATCCTCGACGGCAAATCCTCCTCTCATCTTGCGAATCTGTCCTCACTAATCGGATTTGTCAAAATCACCTATACACTGCTGGCCGACCGAAACGTGAAAGAGAATTACGAGCTGCAAAACCTTCGACGAAGCTTCTGTGTCGTCGTGGAGAATCTCACTAATGCACTAGCAAAGCTCGATGCGTCTGATCGATTTCTCGGCGAAGAGATACGGGGGGCAATATTCAAGCTGTTCTACGAGTGGTGCCATGTGGGCCGACGACCGGACATTGCGAAGGCTCGAGAGTCTCAGACACTGCAAGCGGCAGCAGAGTCCTATCGTGGTGATCGGGATCGCGCCAAGTACCTGGATGACCTGCAGGCAAAGACGAAGCTACTTTCAGCTGCTGCAGCGGAAGCTATGGCGGGGTTGTGTGTAAGTGACATCTCGTTCATCAAGGCATCTCACTGACGGGACGCTAAGCAAGGGAAGCTCATTTCGGACGGAGAGACGACGCCGGCAGCGCAAGCGTCGGATCATATCGTCGAGCCTCTCACCGTGCTTAGATGGATTCGAGGCATGTTTTCCGCGTCAAGTGGGGCTCACCACGCGACCGCGAGGTGCGGTGTCCGGAAAACTCGCAGCTTGGAGCTGATCTCAACCTCAGGAAAGCGTTGTTCGCCCTGATGAAGTACAACTGGAGCTGCAGCCGGCTGCTGGACGAGGTGCTGCATCAGTCGTTCGGCGAGGGCGAGCAGTTCAGCCTCGACTCATCGTTTTTCGGCGTCGTGGCGGACCTTTTATCTGAAGGCCTCGTTCAGCTATCTATAGAACAGCTGACATGCCTGTTGTTGTCGAAACTCAGCCATCCTGACGCCGACATCCGTCAGCGTGCCTTCCAGCTCACGGTGTCTCTCGACAGCACTCCTGCGGGACGTCTCAGGACTGCTGCTCTTCTCCCAGCCATCAGTCAATCTATATCGTCATGCGCAGAAGGAGATGGCAGTACTTGTTGCATCAAACTACCAAGAACATGCGCTGGCGTTCCTCGCCGAAAGTACGACCCGGCTTAGCCAGCTCGAGGCTCCTAGACGGCAAGCAACGCTCAGCATTTTGCCCGCCTGGCTGGCGGGACTGGACTTCGCGCCTGACCCGTTGAGTCTCACTGCCGACGAGGTGGCTAAGGAACATCGTGCCCTATCGAATCTCATCTACCTTGCCATCCGCTTCGTCGACGATCATCTCGAAGATATCAAAGAGGTCCTGATTGCCTTCGCTGGTTCTGGCCAATCGCGTAACACCACCGCCCTTGTCAGGTTCCTGTTTGAACAAGGCGCGAAGCGCAAGAGTCTTGACTTTGTCACCCACGCTCAATCTACCATGGCGTGCCTCGCGCAGAGCCCCGCAGGCGAGGTTCTGTTCGAAGAGCTCTGCAGCTTTGTGGAGCCGTCCGCGATGGCCGCCTTACCAGAGGTCGATGTCCCACCAAGCCCAATGGCATCGCTCGCCGACCTCGACGCTCTTGTGAGTTCACCTACCGCGATGTCACAAACCTTCTCGACGGGCCAGCTAGCGCTATTATTCGCCGGACAGCTACTCCCAAGCCGGTTGAGCGATATCGATGTTGGCACACGGCTGCCGAGACTATTGCACGCCGCGCTGCTGCATTGCGACCACGCGTCAGCCTCACTGCGAGATAAATGTCAAGCCGTGCTCTTCCAGGTGCTTCGCGCGTGGATCTGCGATGTCTCCAATGTGCCAGGAGGTGACGGTGCAGCGATGTGGGCGACTGCCGAGCTGAAGACAACGATGTTGGCCCGATCTCGTCCTACGGCAGTCTGGAAGGCCGAGGAAGATGGTGGCCCAGAAGCAGCATTCCTCGCGCCACCGAAAATGACCACACTCATCATGAAAGTCCTTGGTATCCTCCTTCCTCTGCAACCTCGTATCCGACAGGTTTGGGGCGAGCTTGCACTTTCTTGGGCGACTTCATGCCCTATCCGCCACTGCGCCTGCCGATCCTTCCAGGTTTTCCGCATTCTCTCACCCCGCATCAGCCCCTGCATGGTTTCAGACACTCTCGCACGACTGTCTAGTACCGTCGCAAGTGGGTCCCCCGAGATGAAGTCCTTCAATCAGGAGGTCATCCGGACATTCGCCTCCGCCGTTCAAGGTCTCCCAGCGGGGGATATTTCACAGTACCCACAATTATTCTGGTGCACCGTGGCATGCCTGACGACACCTGTCGAGGATGAGTACGCAGAAGTGACTGAACTGCTTTCCCATGTCCTCGACAAGACCAACCTCTCGAATCCGGCGGTGGTACAGCATTTGCTGTCTTTCCGCCCTATCGATTGGTCGGGACCACCGCCTCGACTACAGGCTCTACTCCTGGCCGGCCTTCGATCGTCGAAGACGGCGCTGATGACGTTCGACCTGATCCGACGACTGGTCTCTGCACCGCATGACGACCTCATTGACGCCACTGAAGACAGGCTATTGCACGGGTTCATCGCGGCGTTACCGTGGATGCTGCACTCGATAGACCTTGGCGAGCCAAATGAAGAGCTTGCGATGATGGCGCTCGACCTCGCTGCGATCGCAGATGCAAGCGGCAACGCGAGCTTTTCCAGGCTCTTGGTCTCATTCGCGCACGCCCGCTTCCGAGCGAAAGACGACTTCATACGTCAAGCATCGTCTCTGTTGCGCGATTTCATGCCATCCCACGCACTCGACATCCTCACCATTCTCGCCGGTTTCGTTCTCAACAGTCATGACTGGATGCGAGAGAAGTCTATGCAAGTACTCAAGCTAGTCCTGCTGTCACCGGAGGCTCGCCCTCCTCTCTCTGCTAATGGTAATGAGCTGCTTCAACCTCTCCTACGTCTCGTTTCGACCAAGCACTCCGCGCAAGCACTCGACCTTCTCGACCTTATGAACATCGATCCGATACCGGGCTCAGCAAGCGGGGACATCTTTGGGCCCATCGAGGAGTCTGGCTGGAGTGTCTCGCATGCGAAGGAGCTGTCCACCCTCACACGAAAGAACGTCACGGCAGTCTTCAATACGTGCGCCGTCGAGACCCGTGCGGCATCTGCACATTTCTCGGTGGTTCAGTTCACCGACATGCGTGGATTTGGGCGAAATCCCAGCCAACTCAGCTTGGACATCCCGTCGCCACCGACATCGGCGACCGATGAAGCGTCCATGGGAGATCTGGTTGGGGCTTTGCATAGTCTGAATCAGTTCTTTGATGATGGGCTAGAATCGGCCGGGTCAGGAGCGACTGAGAGGAAGGGACATGCTCAGATGCCTTCGGAGACTGTCAGCGAACGGAGGGTACGGGCTATCATGGGGGTGAGCGGAGCCTCGAACCTTTCAAACTTCGCTGAACTGCTATATTCAGCGTTTGCGAAGACCATCAGTCTCCTCACCGCTGAACGAGTCCCAACCTTCCCACAGCTTCATCAACGGGCGACCAAATCACTACCACTCGACCTCTGAGCTTACCGAATCCTCCATCACCTCCTCTATTGAAGCCGACGATACCCAGCGTCTTGACTTCCGGCATCAACCGAACCCATCCATGTCGTCGATGAGCAGCGATCTCAACCTCTTTGGCTACGAGGAGGATTCGACGAATACTTCGAGCGTGAGTATACCGGCGAGTATCGTCAGTGAGCAGAGTACACCGGTTTTTGGGAAGCGGGCGGCGAGGTTTGCGGGATTCATGGAGGATGGAGGAACGCCCTCGCCGAAGACGCTCGGTTGAGTGCAGTCAAGGCCTGGCGCCGAAGCTATTGCTAAGGAAGGGGAATGGTCCTATAATATGCTAATCTGCATGCTTCATACAATCATATGCTACTCATGCTGCATCTCTACGCGTAGGAAGCCTGATGACCTGATCAGCGATTGCTTGGATCGAAGCATGGGGAACTCACCTGCGCAGACCCACTCTCATCCATATCCGACAACTGGTAGTCTTTGTGGGTGAACGCCTTGCTACATGCCGCCATCGTCACACTCGCCCTCGAGATGGGATCGGTCCGGTAGAAGTCGGTGATGGGCTTCTTCATCGCCGTGCTTGAAGCCCTGGCCGAGAGGTTTGACAATTGCGTCAAGCCGGTCTTAACGATCTCGGGGGAAGGGGTTTCGATAGTATCGTAGCGGACGAGGGTGGGTGACACATCCCACATTCGCTGTCGCATGCCAAGGGTGTCGTCATATGGTAGGGGGTTACCGACGATTTCGGAGAGCGCACTGGGATGGATCAGCTTGGCCCCCGTGGACATGCGTTGGCGTACCGGATGATCTTCCAGTCCTCTCTCGCGGCTCCAGGAGGTACAACGGCCACACGACCCATCTGCGTGCGTCCCTCGGTATTGACCCAGGTGGTAGACTTCTCGGTGTACGCTGCACCAGGAAGACAGACATCCGCGAACTGTGCACCTAGATCGCCATGATGACCCTGGTAGACGACGAAAGCGGATTCAGGGATGGAGGAAGGGTCGATCTCGTCTGCGTTAAGAAGGTAGATGAATTTGGGTTTGGTGAATTGGGATTGGGGGGATGGGGTGAAGCCAAGATCGTATGCGGCGGTACGAGATGCAGCCTGATGTCAGCGGAGTAGCTCATCCACACTCACTCGTTGGAGCACAGAGAAGCCGTTCCATTCGGGTGTGATGAAACGCGACGCATTGTCGAGGACGTGCTTGCTGACCGCCTTGAGCACGGCCGCACCATCCTTGCTCTCCGTCACCGCACTTCCAACGATCACCAGTGGCTTCTTCGCCTCCTTCCAGATCCTCGCAAAGTCGCCCTTGCCCTTTCCGCCGAGGAAGTCGGCTACGTCCTTCGGCGAGGTACCCATGTGGGCGTACTCGAAGGTCGAATCGAAGTTCTCGCCAATCAAGCCAAACTCAGCGCCTTGGTGCAGGAAAGACTTTCGGAAGCGTGTGTTTATGATGGCGGCCTCGTGTCGTGGGTTCGTTCCGATGAGGAGAATGGCATCCGCTTCCTCGATATTCTCGATTCCGGTATTGAACAGGTAATTGGAGCGGACGTCGATGCCGGTAAGAGGAGGAGCATCACCCAGAGATTGGTCGAGGGCAAGATTCTCCGAGCCCATCCGATTGATGAGATCCTTGAGTGCAATCAGGGACTCGGTATCAGCAAGGTGTCCAGCGACCGCCTTGATCTCGTCGGACTTCGCACCACTCGTCTGGAAGCCATGTCGGATTGCGTCCATCGCGTTCTCCCAACTGGCTGGGACGAACCGGTCGCCTTCCCTGACCAGCGGTGTCGTCAACCGCTGGTATTTCAGCCCATCGTATGCGTATCGTGTCTTGTCGTTGATCCACTCCTCGTTGATCTCGTCATTGATCTTTGGCTGAATCCGCATAACCTGGATTCCGCGGCTGTCGATCCGAATGTTGCTGCCCACTGCGTCCAGCACATCGATACTCTCCGTCTTCTTCAACTCCCATGGTCGCGACTGGAAAGCATACGGCTTCGATGTGAGTGCGCCGACGGGGCATAGATCGATAATGTTCCCGGACATCTCCGAGTCCATCGTCTTCTCAATGTACATCCCGATCTCCAGGTTGTTTCCCCGTCCGGTCGTACCGAGGTCCTCCACGCCAGCGACATCATTCGCGAATCGCACACATCGCGTACATTGGATACACCGGTTCATGGAGGTCTTGACGATCGGGCCAAGATCCTTGTTCTCCACCGCACGCTTCCCCGTAATCTCGTGGAACCGCGTCCGATCTGATCCATACCGCATCGACTGGTCCTGCAGATCGCACTCACCTCCTTGGTCGCAGATAGGGCAGTCGAGCGGATGGTTGGCGAGTAGGAACTCCATGACACCCTCACGGGCTTTGTGGACGAGGGGAGTGTTGGTGAGGACCTTCGATCCGGGCATAGCGGGCATCGCGCAGGACGCGACGGGTTTGGGAGAGCGTTCAACCTGGGGATATGAGCGAGTTCGTGACGAGGAGATGGACCAAACACACCTCGACGAGACACATTCGGCAATTGCCCGCAATGGCTAATCGATCATGGTAGCAGCTGCGAGAATCAGTAAGAGGGGTCGCAGGCAGGGAAGATCTGAACTCACAATCGAGGGATCGCAGCACCGCTAATGTACCGAATCGTCAGTACAGTTGCCCTCGCTCGATCATGCTAGACATACGCTGCTTCCTGCATTGAGCTACGTCAGCAACAATTTCACTCAGCTGAAGCATGAACTCACACAAGCCTGAATCAAAGCCGTTCCTGTGTGAACGCGATCAGCACATCGATGCCCATCAAAACTACCCAAGTTCCAAGATGTGTTCCCTCCCTCACCTTGCGGTACCGTCACCTCGTTGCCATCCACCGTCAAGGTGATATCGGCTTGCCCAGGTCGAGTGGTCGAGAACAGCCGGGGAGCTGGGAATAAACGATGTCAGCTCCGTCATGCTAGACCTTACCGATGCGGTAGCAAAATTTGGCAATACCGAGTTGCAGGACGCGACCTGGACAAGGTTGGTTGAGATCAAGACATACCAGCAGGAGCAGTGTTCGCAGCTAGCGGCCGAGCGATCGATCGAGAAGCGGCGAATCGGCGAATCATGTTGGGAACTTTGCAGCGATAGGAAGGTATGCAGTAGCTGTAAAAGGATTCAGGTTGAAGCGTGGCCGCCGCTATAAGATTCCCATGGAGTGATCGGAGGAGGTCGGAGTCTTGGCTTGTGGCGCGTGTCTGTCCAATTAGAGACAGATCATTTCGCAGTTCTTTGCAAACCTGATTTATCATCGCAATGTCATCATCTCGTCGTCACCAGGAAAACCAAGACATAGCCGTACTGATACAATAAAGAAGAATAACCCATCATACCCAATTCCCCTCTCTCACGCCGCGACCTTTCCGCTCCCCATTTTTGTCATCCACCAACCTAACCCCATCCCAAGCGAAATCCTCCTCCCAACTATGTTCCCTCTGCTTCCTCAGCCTCCTGCTCGATGTTGTACTTCCTCCACTCCCTCGTATTTCCTTCGCTGTCGCCTCTTTGTTGTTCGCCTTGTCTTAGGATTTCAGCTGGGATGACGCTGAAGCCTTGCGCGTGAGGAGCGGAAAGTGCAGTTTCTTCCCGATGATGTACTCGAGATCGACCAGTAGGGTCTGGCGTGGTTGATGGTCGAGGAGCGAGAGATCG
>JAABUI010001539.1_pt1 | contig 13234 bp, 12 predicted proteins | sample 5559111 | NCBI WGS metagenome assembly JAABUI01 (sample SAMN10711870, study PRJNA513365) | rock metagenome | isolation source: Antarctica rocks | place: Antarctica: Victoria Land, Buttleship Promontory
GCGGGCGGCGGCGGCGAGCCGGTCGGCGAGCACGGGCCAGTAGGGGTCGGCGAGCAGCCGGGGCTCGAGTTGCTGGGCCAGGGTGCGCCAGCGGTGCGCGGCCGCCGCGGGGTCGCCGAGCGCGCGGAGGGCCCGGGCGTCCAGGGCGTTTTGCTCGCGGGCGTCGGGGGCGGGCAGCCGTCTGGGGCCGGTGGGGGTCAGGTCGTTGTCCGCGACGTTGTGGGCGGCTCGCCAGACGGCGAGGTCGGCGAGCAGGTCACCGGCACCGTCGGCGCCGAGTAGCGGCGCAGCCCAGGCCGGGGCGCTGGTGGGGGTCCAGGCGCGGGCCCGCTCGGCGACCTGCTCGGCGAGGTAGGTGGTGTAGCCGTGCCGTGCCTGCAGGTAGCTTCCCCACCTCTGGTCGTTCTCCAGACCGGGCGGGATCGCGGGCAGCCAGGCGAGCGGACCGGGTGTCTGCGTTTTGCTGGTCAGCGCCCGGGTGGGCCGCGGGCGGCTGGGGTCGGACAGGTCCAGCCGCCAGTCCAGGACGGCGGCGGGGTCGGCGGCGCTGCGCACTTCACCCTGGGCGAGGGCGCGGTGCAGGACTCGGGCGGCGGCCTGCACGGCGGCGAGCTGAGTGTCTTCGGAGCTGCTGGCGGCGGTGGTGGTGGCGGCGTGCAGGGCCAGGCTGGCCCGCAGGGTGGTCCAGGCCGGGGCGTCGGACAGGCCGGGCAGCACCTGTTCGGCGGCCCGGTCCAGTGCGGCCAGGCCCTGGTCGCCGAGCTGGGCGAGCGCTGCGACGTGCAGACTGTCGTGGTAACGGTCGGCGGCGGCGCCGAGCCGGACGGCGGGGTCGGCGAGCTGGGCCTGGGCGGTGGTGGCTGAGAGTTGGGCGCCGTCGCGGTCGAGGATGCGGGTGAGCAGGTCGACCGCGGTCGGGGGCAGCAGCGCGTCGGGGGTCAGGACGCTGTGCTCGTCGCCGTCGCCGGCGGTGGACAGGTAGAGATGGTTGCTCGTGCGGCCGCGGGTCATCGCGACGTAGAGCAGCTGGCGGTCCTCGGCGCCGGTAGCGACGGTGTGGCAGGTGTCGGCGGTGGCGCCCTGGGCGGCGTGCACGGTGCTGGCGTAGCCGAGCGCGAGGTGCTGCCTGGCGTAGTCGGCGGGCAGGGTGATGACCCGCCGGGTGTGGTGGTGCTGCACCGTGACGGCGCCGCCGGGCAGGACGGCCCGGACGGTCCAGCGGTCGCCGTTTTTGACCCAGTCCGAGCTGGACAGGGCCAGGCGGCGGTTGTTGCGGCGGGTCACCACGGTGTCGCCGGCGCTGGCGGCGCTGCCGCCCGGCAGGCGCACCTGAGCATCGGTGCTGGTGCCGTCGGGGTTGCCGGTAGCGAGCCGGTCGGCGCGGGCGCGGGCGTTGAGCTCGGCGGCGACAGCCCGGGTGGGGGCGAGCATGAGGGCGTCCAGCCCGCCCTGCCGGTCGATGGTCCAGGCGTGGTAGGCGGCGTCGACGCCGGTCGCCGGGTCGCCGACGTGGACGCGGTCGTGGTCGATGTAGAAGCCGATCGCGGCCCGCTGGCCGGCCCGCAGGGCCAGGCTGGCGGCGCCTTCGGCCGGGTCGGTGAACCGCACGACCGCAGACAGGGTGAGCGCCCCGGCGGTCTCGGCGATGTCCCGCAGCACCCCGCCGGCCCCGACCGCCGCGAGCTGCGCGTCGTCGCCGACTAGGCGCAGGACCGCCCCACGGTCGGCGATCCACTGGGCGGCCCGGGCCAGCTCGACGGTGCCGGCCATCCCGGCCTCATCCAGGATCACCAGGGTGTCCGGGCCGATCTGGTGCACCCACGCCGGCACCGGACCGCGCGGCCCGGCGCTGCCGGGGGCCCGTCCGGCCTGCTGGTCCAGGGTGTCCAGGGAGAAGATCAGCTTCGCGAGGGTGTCGGTCGGGGCGTCGATCTCCTGGCCGAGGAGCGCGGCTGCGGCGGCGGACGACGCCAGGCCGATCACGTTGCCGCCGTCGCCCTTCCAGGCCCTAGAGACGACGCTCATAGTGACTGTCTTGCCGGTCCCGGCAGGGGCCAACGCGAGCTGCAGGAGCTGTGCGCTGCCGGTGAACTCCCGGACCATCGCGACCTGCCCGGGGTTGAGCACGACGGCTCTGGCCGCGACCTCCAGCAGCGCCAGCTCGACCGACTCGGCGCTGACGGTCCGGCCGCCGGTGCGCAGCGACAGGGCCAGCAACGCCTGCTCGGCGGCGACGACGTCGGGGCTGGTGAACAGCTGCGTTCCTGCGGTGGTGTAGACGCTGGTGCCGTCCCGGCGGCGCAGCGCGGCCGGTTCACTGACCGGCTCGGGCATCCCCAGCGGCAGCGACCAGGCCGGGGACAGGGCCGCGGCCACGATGGCTTCGACGGCGGCGTCGACGCGCGCGAGCGGCAGGTTCGCGGTCCGGACGGCCCGCTCAGCCTCGGCGCGGACATGCGCCTGCTGCCAGGTCGCCCGGCTGGCCTGCACAGTCGCCAGGACCTGCTCGGCGGCGGCGGCGACCCAGCCGGGGGTGTCAAGCGTCCCGGCCGCCCCGATGCTTGCCTGCTGTCGGTCGTGCCGCGCACTGCTGCGTTCCCGCAGTCCTTGCAACGCGCCGTCGACCATGGCGGCCAGGGCCTGCGGCGTGCCCAGCACACCGAGCGCGTCGGCCCGCCAGGTCCGCCGCTGCTCGGTGTGGGACCGCGGTTCGTGTTTGGCCTGCCGGGTCTCCAGCGTGGCTTGCTGCGCGAGCTTGACGGCCTCGATCGGCCCGGGTGGGCGGCCGTGCCGGGCCTGGAACTGCCCGGCGAGCTCACCGCGCCGGACGTCGATCATCAGCCGCCGGGCGGACCAGGTCGTGAGTAGCCGCTCGTCGACGCCGACGATCTCCCGGACCGCTCGTTTGCCCGGCTCGGCCGCCCGTTCGGTGAACTCCACACCGAGCCGGTCGCGTAGCAAAGCCTCCAGCCGGGTGTTGTACCGCTCGGACGCCGCGACGGCGAGCTTGTGCAACGGCCGACCGTCCAATGCCAGCCAGCGCCCGTCAGCCTGCCCCCCGACGGCCTGGACCTTGTTGCTGACCGCGACGTGGGTGTGCAGGTTCGGGTCGCCGGCGCGGCTGTCGCGGTGCGTGAACGCCGCCGCGATCAGGCCCCGGACGTCGACCTGCCGGGCGCCGCCGCGGCCCAGCCGGGTGTAGGCGGCGTTGTCCTCCAACCAGCTCAGGCACTGCTCCACAGCTGCCTGGTGCGCCCCTTCGATGACCTGGGCGACGTCGCGGGGCGCAACCGCCCACAGGGCGCTGACGCTCTTGACGGGGGTGAAGGTCAGGTCGTAGCCGGCGACGGCGGTCGTCTGCTGACGCATCGCCCGGGCCAGAAACCCCGATAGTTCGCGGCTGTTGCTCGGCGCCCGACCGTACTGGCCGGTGAACATCTCCCGCCCCAAAGCGGTGCGGATCGCGGCTCGTTCGGCCTCCGGGACCGGCCAGTCCCGGGGCAGGCCCGCGCCGGAGTTGGTGTGCTCGAACCGCCGGGCGAGCTCGACGCGGAACGCCGACGGGCCCTTCACGACCTTGTACGGCTGGCCGAGCCGGGTCGCGGACAGCACAGCCCGCACCCCCTGCCCGCCGGTGATCATCGCCTTCTCGATGGCCTGGGCGTTGGGGTGCCGGCCCTGTCCGAACAGCGCCAGCATCTGGGTCTCGCTGACCGCGGCGCCGCGGAACGCACCGGCGGCGCTGGTGGCCTGCGCCAGCCCCGCTCCGGCGGCCCTGTCCCGGACTGCCGCAGCGGCGGCCTCGGTCGGCGCGAGAAACTCTGTCAGGCCGCCTGCCCCGTGTCCCATCCACAGGCCCGGGCTCTCACCCTGCTGCGAGTAGTACTCGCCCAGGCCGTCCCGGCCGCGGTGTGTGGCGTCCGCAGCCGCCACCTGACGGGTCAGGTAGGTGTAGCCGTCCCCCGCGGTGAGCTTGTGCAGCGACATCACCCAATGACCGTGCCGCGTACCTCCGACCCGCCTCTGGCCCAAGATCGGGCCTCGTGACCTTCTCGTTACCAAGGTGCAAGAGGTGTGTCGAGTCCAAAGGCCTGGATTTGGGCTGTTGCGGTGCGGTCAGAAGCTGCGGTTCGGCGCGTCGTGTCGATCGTCGGGCGAGGTGACGTGCTCGACAAGACGGTCGACCGGAGGGCTCGATCGGTGGGCGAAACGGGAAGTGGGCGGCGGCCGGATGTCGGGGGTGGCGGGTCGGTCGTGGCTGAGGTCGGCGTGGCGCTGCAGGGCGCATGTCGGAGGAGGGTCGTGGCGGTGCGGGTGGGGCTGCGGTGTTAGGGGCCGCTGGGTCTGGACGCGGGTGGACGTGTCCGCGTCAGGTCGGAGGGCGGTGGTGCTGTGCCGGGCGTAGGCGGTGGCCAGTGGGGTCGCTGCCGGACGTGCGGGAGTGGACTCCAGATGGCCTCGAAGGTGTCGAGCAGGCAGCAGGCAATGGCGAAGGCGCGGGAGCGCCGGTCGGCGTTGGACCAGGACCGGGTGGCGCGGGACCGGCGGGTGGAGGAGGCGACCGCGCAAGTGCTGCTGCAACTGCAGGAGCGGGCTGCGGCCGAACAGGCGGTGCAGGTCGCGAACACCGAGATCGGGGCGGCACTGCGGCGGCTGCTCCAGGACGAAGGGATCGCGGCGCAGGGCGTCGGGGCGCTGGTCGACCTGACCGTTGGCGAGGTGCGCCGGCTGACCCGCGCGGTGCCGGCCGCCGTCGGCGAGGGGCAGATCCACGCTATCGGGGCTGCGGCGGGCGGGACGGGGGCCGGCGGTCGCCTGGCGGCGGTGCCGTCCTTGGAGAGGTGTAAGTAGCAACTGCGCAGGATCCTGCGCTCAGAGGTGGTGGACGCCTACGTGCACGTCCACGACGTGGGCTTCTACGGCGCGCCCCGCGGCGGCGGCATCAGCCAGTCCACGCTGTTCCTGCTCGAGGCCGTCGCAGCCGGCGTTACCGCCGCCGTGCTGATCGTTGGCTGGCCGGTCCCCCTCGGTCGGCGGCCGACTGGATCGGGGCGTTCATCGTCGCCGCCAGCGCTGTTGGTGCGGTGCTGCTCTACCGCTACGTCGACGTCGGGACGATCGGGCCGCTACCCAACATGTACGAACCGACCTGGGAGGTGCCGGGCAAGCCGCTGTCGGCATACGCCGAAGGTGGCGCCGCCGTGCTGTCCGCCCTCGGGTTCACCCACGGTAGGAAGCGCTTCGCACCGGCGAGCCAGGACTGATCCCCGCTCCCGGTCGGGCTTGCTCCTGCACTGCCCGGCCCCTCGTTGCGGCGCTGACGGCGGAGTCAGGCGGGCACGCCGCCGAGCCCGGTGGGATTGCGTTCGGCCACGGCGTTCATCTCGTGCCGCTGGGCGCCGAGTTCGGTATAGCCCCGACGGCGCAGCCGGTTGATCGAGCCGAGCGGACGGTGGGCGGTGAGCCCGTACCAGGGTCGCCAGGACATGACGTCCTCGGCGTAGGTGCGACGTGCGGCACTGAACGTCTCCTGGTGCGGCAGGTGGAGCGTCGCGACCGTCCGGTACGGGCTCGCGTCCTGCGGCCACTCCACCGAGGCGTCCTCGATCGGCATGGTGTCGACGTCGGTGAGCAGCTGCACCTGGAACTCATAGGTCGCGCCGTGCTGGGCGTAGTAGGCCTGCACCCAGTCCTTGAGCACCCCAGGCGGCTCGTCGGCCGACACCGTACGTTCCGCGAGGGCGAGCTGCTCCGCCGCCACCGGTGCGACGGCGAACTTGGCGACGTGGTCGCCGTAGCGGAACGCCCCTTGGGAGTAGAACGTGTAGGCCAGTGGGTGGGTGTTCGGGGTCCGGTCGAACAGCAGGTCGGCGGACGTGAGCGGGCGTGGTGAAGGGCCGCTCGCCGCTCCAGGACCCTGGTCGCGCTGCCTGATGAGGTTCAGGAAGCTTGCCGCGTCGCCCTGGGGGATGACCGGCCAGGTGTTGAACAGGAAGTCCTGGCTGGTCCATCCGTTGCGGAGCATCTCCCCTGGTACGCCGAGGACCTTCAGGGCAAACCCGCGTGCCCTCTGCTCGGTGTCTGGCTCGAGCGTGCCCGGCTCGCTCGCGTAGCGGACTACGACCTCGTACGCGCCCGGCGCCCCGAACAGACCCTGTGCCAGCTCCGCGGGCAACCCCTCCAGCACCTGGAGCTCCCCGGTGACCACGCCGTGCGTCTTGGCATGGGTCCCGGATGTGGCGTGCCGGTGCTGCTCGAACGACTCCTGCATCAGGTGCCGCATCCGGGCGACCGTCTCGTCGATCACTGCCTTCTCGTCGGGCAACTCGGTCTCGACGTCGTCGTGGTAGCGGATCGGCGTGCTGACGGCCATGCGCAGCCCTTCACGAGGTGGTCCGCGGCGACGGGGCCGGCGGGACGGAGCAATCTGCGGCAACGCGGGGAGTCCCGCCCGCATCTGGGTAGGGCCCACAGCATGGCACTCATCAACAGCTCCGGCTTCGCCCACGTCCGGCTCAACGTCACCGACATCGCCCGTTCCAAGGCCTTCTACGACCAGGTCTTCGGCTGGCCGGCCGCGATCGACGCGTCCGACTCTGTCGACGAGCCCGGCGTCAAGCAATCGCCGGAGAAGTTCTACGGAGGGACCGTCTACCAGACGCCGCAGGGCGCGCTGTTCGGCCTCCGGCCGGTCGGCAGCACCAGCTTCGACTCCGAGCGGACCGGGCTCGACCACGTCAGTTTCGCGGTGGCCTCGCGCGGAGAACTCGAAAGCGCCGCGGCCGCCCTGACCGAGGCCGGCATCAAGCACGGCGAGATCACCGACATGACCGACGCCGGCCTCGCGATCTTGTCCTTCCAGGACCCGGACGACATCAACATCGAGCTGACCGCGCCGCTCGGCTGACCGCAACGGCGACGGGGTGCCGGGAGGCCAGATGTGTGCCTCTGTGTCACCTAGCCCTCGCTCCGCGCTCGTCACCAGGCTTCAGACGGCTGGCTGCGTCTTCGCTGAGGACGAGGCGGATCTGCTCCTGACCGCCGCAGGCTCAGCGGACGAACTGATGGCCATGGTCGAGCGCCGCGCCGCGGTGGCGGCACACCGGCCGGGCCGAGCGGCGTGGGATGGCCGGCCGGTCCCGGCCATCCGGGCCGCCTTGGCCGGCGGCTACCACCCGCAACGGCTGCGGGCGGCGCTGGCCGCCGGTGACCCCCGGGCGGACTGGGCGGTGCTGTTCTGAGCCAGCCGGCGGGGGTGGTGTCAGCTGATCGGCCAGATCTCCTGCACCCCGGCGGGTGGGCAGGCCGCCTGGACCGCGGCGCCGAGCTCGGCGCCGCGAGCCGGCCCAGCGACGCCGGCACCGCCTGGACAAAGGGCCGGACCGTGCCGCTGCCCCGGATCCGCACCCCGTCCTGGGCGCGCGGGTACCGCAACATCCCGGGCGGCACCTGGCCGACCGGCGGCACAGCGTCGTCGGGCAGCAACGCGATCGGGTAGGCCAGACCTTGCCACGGCCAGTGCGCCAGCCGGGCGGTCACCGCGGCCTGCAACGTCCAGGCCTCCCGCCACCGGGTGGTGAACCACTCCTGCAGCGCGACCTCACCGGTGTAGAGCTGCCGGCCGTAGCGGCGCAGCGGCTCAGCCACCGGCAACACGGTGGCGACCACCAGCCCGCCCGGGCCGGCCAACACATGCGCCAGCCGGTGCTCAGTGCCCGGCGCCAGCCGGTCGTGCAGCACCGTCCAGCCCAACGGACGCAGCAGGTCCAAGCTCCCGGGCCGAGTGCTGCTCCCGCCGGATCTGGGTGCTCAGTTGCGCCTCCACCGGCCCCTGGCGGTAGCGGGCCTGCACCACCACCGCCGCCGCGATCCCGCCCAGCCCACCGGCCAGCACGATCAGCAACCCCAGCAACCAACCCACCAGCTGGCCGCTGGCGATCGCGACGAGCAGCAGGCCGACCCCCAGGGCCAGCAGCACCACCGCGGCTGCGGTCAACGCGGCGGCGGCGTGCAGCCGCCAGTCCCGCTGCGCGAGCGGGCGGTGGGAGATCCGCGCGGTCCGCAGCCACCCCCGGGCCTGGATCAGCGACCCGGCCGGCCCCAAGTCCACCCGCGCACCCGGCGTCAGGTACGGCACCCGCGGGCCGTACCCGGCGGCCGCACCGATCCGCAGGCCATCATCTGGACCCTTGCTCATGACGTCTCCGTCCCGTCGGCGGCAGGCACCGGTTCAGCATGCCCGCCGCCGACCGTCCGCGCCCCGCACGACCGGGTTGCTCCTCGGCTGCCTGAGCCACCGGCCCGGGGGTTCATCCGCTGGGCGGCCGGCAGCGGACAGGTAACGCAACTCGGTGCCGCCGGCGGTGACGGTGACGGCCAGCACCAGCAGGCTTTGGGACAGCCCCGCGGTGCCCTCGCCGTTGGCGGCCAGGGACCTGCGGTAAGCCTGGTGGAGCCACTCGACGGCGCGCAGCGCCTGGGCGTAGGTGTCGGTCCGGGCCAACGGCGGCCGGTTGGGCAGGTGGTGGTCGCGGACCTGATAGCCCAGCACGAGCGCGTCGGGGCTGATGGGGTTGGTGTCCTGGTAGGTGCTCATCGGCACACGGTCCCCGCCGCGGGCCGGGCCGGGCCGGATCGGCGGTGTGCTGTGGACAACCGCCGCAGGTGGCCCGGCCCCCATGGCCGGGCCACCTGCTGTGTTCAGGTCCCGGCCGTCAACTCCTCGGGCTCGTCCAGGATCACCGCGAGGGCCTAGGCCCGGTTCCAGGCCAGCAGGTAGCAACGCAACGCGGCGCTGCTGTGCACCCGGACGGTGACGGCGCCGACCACGACGTTCAGCACCCGGGCGCGCTGGCCTGCCTCGACGGTGACGGCGTGCTGCTGGGCGCCGAACACGGTGCACACCACACTCACGTCCTGCCGCCCGTCCGGTCCGGCGATCTGGGCTGCCGATGCGGTGGGCAGCCGCAGGCTCTGGTTATGCGCCGCGGCTTCCCGCCAGGCGCGCACGTGCGCGGCCAGCGCGTCCCGGTCATAGAGGTAGGTCAGGCAGTCCCCGACCGTGACGGCGATGTACGGCTGGTCGCCGCGGCCGCCGCTGGCGTGGGCGTGCACGCCGACGCGCTGCACCCCGTGGGCGCTGAACTGCACCGCGACCTGATGCCCACGCTGCACCGGCCGCACCGCGGTCCCCGCCGGGGTGGTGCTTTTGGTGGTGGTGTTCTTGGTGGTGCTGGTAATCGCTGGCCTCCCCGTCCCGTCCGCCGAAGCGGGTGCGGGTGGGCCGGTGTCCCCCGGCTTGAGGGCGGTGGGTTCACCCCTGCGCCGCAAAGCCGCCCGCAGGGGCCGCAGCGGCGCACCGGACCAGGGAGCAAGACCAAGAAGCTTCCCGGCGCAGCCTCCGAGGAAGGATCTTGGGCGGCCCTTGTCGGGTGAGGAGCGGCCCCGCACCATCCGGGGGGCAGCCTGAGTCCGGAGCAGCCGGCCGCAGGCCGTCCGCGTCGGTCCCGCAGGGACTGGCTGTGCAGTCGGGTGGTCGTCCGCGGGGTGCCCACCCGTGAGTGGCTGCATTGGGGTTGGGTTCGGTGTTCAGGACCGGCGCTGAGCCGGCGGATGCGTAGGGGGTGCAACGCGATCAGCAGGAGGCGGCCCGCGTTCTGGCGTGCCGGCAGGTGCGGGACCGTGTGCTCGAGGCGCAGGCACAGTCCGCCGCACAGACGGCCCTTCGGTACCGGCAGCGGCTGCTGCAGGAGGCGGCCCGGGCCGCGACACCGGCGGCTAGGGGCTAACAAGTCGACTTCAGCCGGGTGCTGCGCCCGTTGGCGGGAACTTGATACCAGGTGCTCTTAGATGACTTGACGATCGCAGTCGGTGCGGCGGCGGTAGTGATCTGTGTGGTGCTGTTGGGCATGCGCAAGGTGGTGACCCGGCCGCACCGGAACCCGTCGCTACCGCCGCTCGGAGGCCCGGGTCCGGCTGCACGCGGTCTGGCGGGCCTGGGAAAGCCTGCGCCTAGACCCCGCCATTGGGATTGCCCGGTGGCTGCGGGACGTCGCCGACCCGCAGATGGACCGGCTGCGCAACCCCGACCAGGGGCCGTTCGTCGCCTGCGGCGACCGGCACCTTCTGCCCCCGCCCTGCCCCTCCTGGAGGTGCTGGAGGGAGGAGGTGGTGTCCAGGTGCACGGCCGACTCGTCGTGATGCCGGATAGTCGTCTCGCGGCGCAGGGTCAACGGCTGCCCGCCGCGCTGGACACCGCGTCGGCGGCGGCTGGGTCGTCGCCGGCAGGCAGGGCGGCCCGAGGGTTGTCTCAGGGGCTTACGAAGGTGCAGAAGGGGTGCCCGGCCGGGTCGGCGTACACGAAGAGGGGCTCGTCGGCGGCGTCGGAGCGGTCCAACAGCAGGCGCGCACCGAGGTTGAGCGTCCGCTGGTGCTGGGCGTGCAGGTCCGCCAGCGTTGGCACACTGGTGTCCAGATGGAGCATCTGGGGCCGCGGGCCATCGGGCCATGTCGGAGCCGGCAGGTGCGCCACGTGCTGGAAGGCGAGCTGCGGACGGCCGGCGGCGTCGGTCAGCACCAGCCAGTCTTCGCCGTGCGGATCGGGCTGACCGTCCGCCGGAGCCTCGTCGCCGGTCCGGTACTGCAAGCTCAGCAGGTGCCGGTAGAACTCGGCTAGGGCGCGAGCATCTTCAGCGTCGAGCACCGTCTGCCGCAGCCGTGGCGTCGTCGTGTGCGCAGGGTCGACCACGAGCATGATGCTTACAGATCAATGGCGGCTCCTCTCGCCACGTCTCCCAGGTTGCGTCTGTGCACCACCCGGATGTCCCGAAAGCACCGGCCGACCACCACGCGCAGCAGCATCGGAGCACGTGACCTGCGCAAGCAAGGGACGTACCGCAGGCCGAACGTCAGCCCGGGCACCTCGCGCGGCCGCTACCGAGCCGTGCACGGCGTCCCACATGACGATCCTCCTGTGGGACGATCCGGCGACGACCCAGTCGGAAATCGATGAGCACGGCGAGGGTGTCCGCTGGTAGTTGGGCAATTGGGACGAGACCTGCGACCTCGGGTGGCGACGAAGGCCGCGATCCCCGTGGGGATCACGCGTGGTTCTGTCCGCGCGTGGTCAGCCCGACGCGACGGCGTGCTCGATCAGCTCGACAGTGGCGCGGGGGTCGCTGACCCCGATGACCAACCTCTGGTAGGTGTCGTCCTCCAGTTCGATCACGACCGCCTTGCTCGTGTCATGGACGTCCCAGAAGATCAGCTTGCCGTCCTGGTGGAGGTCCCGGCAACGATGACACCGGTGATGTGGGCGCCTGGACCTCGCTAGCCCTTGGAGTCGCCGGTCGGTCGGGATGATCACCTGATGGTCAGCATCGACGACGGCCTGGGCGTTAAAGCACTGCGCGAACGACCCATCCGCAGTCTTCATGATCCGCGAGTCCGGGTCGGTGAAGGTGCGGTGCGCCGTCGGTTTCGGGACCGCCCGGTCTGCAGCTGCGGTGGGCCGTTCCGCGGTGATCTCCTCGTCCTTACCTGCAGCAAGGGCCCGCTCAGTGGCCTGCGCGGCGGCTTCGGCTTCCAGCGCCGCCTTCGCTTGCGTGATCTTCGCGAGCCGGCCCTCACGGCGGGCCAGCTCCTCCGGTAGCCCATAGCCGCTGTTGTCCCCGCCGAACGTCGCGTCCTCGTCCTTGTCGATCCGCTCGGTCTCGGTCAGCAACTCGGAGACCTCCGCAACCAGGATCTTCTGCTTCTCACTTATCCGGGCGTAGCTCATCGCCTTGCGGCGGGAGGCGTTCGCTCGCACCTTCGTGCCATCCAGAGCGACCTGCCCGAGGCTGACCATCCCCGCGGCCTGGCACAACTCCAAGGCCTGCACGAACAGGTGCCCCAACGCCGACAGGATGCCGCTTACGGAACTTGGCGGACTCCAGTCATCGTTGCAGCACGACGTCGTGAAGGCGCCCCGTCATGGTGGGGCCACTTCGCGTTGACACGGCCAATTCCGCGGCCATCGCCACGTCTTTGCAGTCGCGGATCTCGGGGCCTTGGTTCCCAGGTGAAAAACCTGCGCAGGACGACGGGGAGGGTCTGTCCGATCGATTGGTGCGCTGCGATCACCGCGAGAACCCGGGGTATGGTTCCCGTCATGTCCCGGGCCGCCCCCTCCCGACTGCGCATAAGCGGGTTCATTGCCATGGTCGTGGCCGTTACCGCCTTAGTAGTCATGGTGATGTGGGCCGTCACTGGCTCGTGGGCGACCGGCGCCGTCGTCGGCGGAGTCTCCGGTGGGGTAACGGCCGCCCTGTACCCGGTCCTGGTTCGACGAGTGAGCAACTAGCTCAAGCGAGGCCTGAGGAGATCGCTACAAGATCCTAGTGTCGCGGTAACGATGTAGCTTGAATATCGGCAGCGGTTCTGGGATGATGAACCATGTCATTGACTGGTGCTGTGGAGGTTCCGCCCCGCGACCGTGAAGTACTCGAGGGCTGGCTGCGGTCACCGTCGATCCGAGCGGGTCTGGCGCAGCGGGCCCGCATCGTGTTGTTGGCCGCCGACGGGACCTGGACGGGGCAGATCGCCGCGCAGGTCGGGACGAGCAAGCAGACCGTCATTGCCTGGAAGCACCGGTACCGCGAGCAGGGACTGGGCGGCTTGGAGGACCGACCCAAGCCGGGCCGGCCACCGGTGATCGATGAGGCGCAGATCGTGGTCCGGACGCTGGAGGCACCGCCGGAGCGCCTCGGTGTGACGCACTGGTCGAGCCGGCTGCTCGGGGCAGAGCTTGGCCTGTCCCACGTGACGATCGTGAAGGTCTGGAAGAAGTGGGATCTGCAGCCGTGGCGGTTGCAGACCTTCAAGTTCTCCACCGACCCCGAGCTCGACGCGAAGGTCCGGGACGTGGTCGGGCTGTACCTGAACCCACCCGACAAGGCGGTCGTCGTGTGCGTCGATGAGAAAACCCAGATCCAGGCGCTGGACCGCACCGCCCCGCTGCTACCGCTACGCCCGGGACTGCCGGCGAAACAGACCCACGACTACAAGCGTTATGCCGATCCCGTGATTATGCCGACTGCTGCTGAGAGCCCGGGCTGTTGAGGCCACTCGGGGCTTCGGGGTCGGCATAATCAGAGCTTGTCGAGGAAGGCCAGGATGGTGTCGGTGGCCTGGTAGCGGCCGGGTTTGGCCTTCGGGGGTGTGACTCGTGCGAGGGCTCGTTCCTTCTGGGTCA
>JAABUI010001541.1_pt1 | contig 13226 bp, 8 predicted proteins | sample 5559111 | NCBI WGS metagenome assembly JAABUI01 (sample SAMN10711870, study PRJNA513365) | rock metagenome | isolation source: Antarctica rocks | place: Antarctica: Victoria Land, Buttleship Promontory
AACCGGTTGTTGTCGGTGGTAGATGTTGACATGTACCCATGGAGTTGTTCGACCTGCCGTCCCGCCTCACCCGCGACCAGCATGCAGCGGTCTTCGGGACGCTGCCGTCGCGGTTGGCCGCCGCGCTCGCCGACGCGGCCACCGCGGAGCTCGTGCGACCGTTGCTGGCGCGCGGCTGGCGGCCCGGCCAGATCGCCTCCCGGGTCGGTGCGATGCCCGCGCCAGCCGATGGCGTCGGCGGTGTCCAGGCCCTGCTGCGCGCGCTGCAGGCCGAGGCCACGCCGGCCGAGCGGGCGGCCCGCGATCGGGCTGCTCGCGGCCGAGCCCAGCCGGCTGCGCCCCCCGCCGCCCCCGAAGTCAAGCAGCGCTACGTCGCTCAGATCCGCCGAGAGCTCGGGCTGACCTCCAGGCGCGCGCCGCAGGCCCAACCGCCCCGCGTGCGGCGCTGCGTGCTCTGCGAGCAGGACAGCGGATACTTCGTCACCCACGAGGTGCGGCTGTGCCCAGCCTGCGTGCAGGTTCTCGCCACGGGTCGCGCCCGGCTGGTGGCCGCCGGGTGACGCCCGGGTGGACGACCGGCCGCAGCGGGAGCGGCGTCCCGGGCGAGGTTTCTCTGTCCACAGGTTGTGTACAGAGCTGTGTGCAGTTGCGGAGCGCTTCCGAGCGGTCACCGTGACGCATGTCCCCAGTGCCCGCTGGTCCGGTCCACAGCGCCGCGCCGCGCCGTCCCCACCTGCCCCACAGCTGTGTCCACAGGGCGGCGTGGTCGCCACGCCGAGGGTGTCGTGGCCAGCCGGTAGAACTCCACCCGGGCCGCCGGCGGGGAGGTCCAGTGGGAGGTGCGGCGCATGAGCGATCGGGTCGTCGAGTTGCCTCGGACACCGGCACAGTTCTCGCCGTCCGGCGCCTCGGCGGAGTTCGAGCGAACCCCCCCGCAGGATGTCGGGGCCGAGCAGTCGGTGCTGGGCGGGATGCTGTTGAGCAAGGACGCCATCGCCGACGTCGTGGAGGTGCTGCGCTCCGGCGACTTCTACCGTCCCGCCCACCAGAGCATCTTCGACGTGATCGTGGAGCTCTACGGCAAGGGCGAGCCGGCCGACCCCATCACCGTGGCGGGCGAGCTGACCCGACGCGGCGACGCGGCCCGGATCGGGGGCGTGCCCTACCTGCACACCCTCGTGTCCAGCGTGCCGACAGCCGCCAACGCCGGCTACTACGCCAAGATCGTCGCCGAGCAGGCCATCCTCCGGCGGCTCGTGGAGGCCGGCACCCGCATCGTGCAGCTCGGCTACGCGGCCGGTGGGGGAGAGGTCGACGACCTCGTCGACCGCGCGCAGCAGACCGTCTACGACGTCACCGAGCGGCGTACCAGCGAGGACTACACGCTGCTCGAGGACCTCATGCAGCCGACGATGGACGAGCTCGAGGCCATCGGGGGACGCAGCGGCGCGATGAGCGGGGTGCCGACCGGCTTCGCCGACCTCGACCTGCTGACCAACGGCCTGCACCCCGGTCAGCTCATCGTCATCGCGGGGCGTCCGGGTCTCGGCAAGGCGTTGGCTCTGGATACGCCCCTCCCGACGCCGTCGGGCTGGACCACCATGGGCGAGGTTCGGGTGGGGGACGAGCTGCTCGGCGCTGACGGCCGCCCCACCTCGGTGCTGGCAGCAACGGACGTGCTGCGTGAGCGACCCTGCTACGAGGTGCGCTTCAGCGACGGCGCGACCCTCGTTGCGGATGCCGAGCACCAGTGGGTGACCTCGACACGTGCAGAGCGTCGCGCAGCGGCCAGGCCGTGCCCGCGTGTCCGCACGACCGTCGAGCTGGCTGAGACTATGCGGCTCGACGCCGCGGATGGACGCGCGAACCACTCGGTCGTGACGGCTTGCCCCCTGGAGCTACCCGAGCGAGAGTTGCCGCTCCCGCCGTACGTGCTGGGTGTCTGGTTGGGCGATGGACGCGCCGCCAGTGCCCGCGTGAGGACCGACGACCCCGAGATCGTCGTCCACCTCGAGAGCGAGGGCTTGGAGGTCCGCAAGCAGGCAGGCACCATGCTCTACGGCCTCGGCTATCCGGTCTCTACGGTCGAGGTCCGGCCCTGCGTCGTCTGCGACGCCATGTTCACTCCGGCCACCTCGCGGGTGCGCACCTGCGGCAGATCTTGTGGCGGCAGGGCGAAGGCTGTTTCGCCGCCCGTTCCGAGCCCGACCTGCCTGGATTGCGGGCGCCCGTCCAGTGGTCTCGAGCGGTGCCACGTCTGCCGAAACGACCACGGAACGGTGCAGGCGATTCTTCGCCGGCTCGACGTGCTCGGCGCCAAGCACATCCCGGCGAGTTACCTGCGTGCTTCCCACCAGCAGCGGCGTGACCTGCTCGCGGGGCTCATGGATACCGACGGGACCTCGACCGTGACCGGCAATCTGCAGATCACGTTGACCAACGAGCGGTTGGTGCGTGGACTGCACGAGCTGGTCCTCAGCCTGGGCCACCGCGCCACCATCACAACCAAACGGCTCAAGGGCAGGTCCGAGAGCTCCTCGACGGCCTTCACCGTCAACTGGACGTCCGAGCAGCGCACCTTCCGTCTTGAGCGCAAGCATCTGACGCACAAGGCCCGGTGTCGCGCGACGGTGGCGCGCACGCGACTGCGCTGGCTGACATCGGTCTTGCCCGTCCCCAGCGTGCCGGTTCGCTGCGTTCAGGTCGACAACGTCGACGGCCTGTACTTGGCCGGCCGCAACTTCGTGCCGACCCACAACTCCACCCTGGGCCTCGACATCGCACGCAGTGCCTCCATCAAGCACGGGCAGGCCAGCGTCATCTTCTCCCTCGAGATGAGCAAGACCGAGATCACGATGCGACTGCTGTCGGCCGAGGCCCGGGTTCCGTTGCACCACATGCGCTCGGGTTCCATGACCGACGACGACTGGGCCCGCCTGGCCCGGCGCATGGGCGAGGTCGCCGAGGCGCCGCTCTACATCGACGACTCGCCGAACCTGACGATGATGGAGATCCGGGCGAAGGCGCGCCGGCTCAAGCAGCGCCACCAGCTGCGCCTGGTGGTCATTGACTACCTCCAGCTGATGACCGGCAGCAAGAAGGCCGAGAGCCGCCAGCAGGAGGTCTCCGAGCTGAGCCGGAACCTCAAGCTGCTCGCCAAGGAGCTGGAGGTGCCCGTCATCGCGATGAGCCAGCTCAACCGCGGCGCTGAGCAGCGCACCGACAAGAAGCCCCAGCTGGCAGACCTGCGCGAGTCAGGCTGCCTGCCGGCCTCGACGAAGGTCCTGCGCGCCGACACCGGCGGGGAGGTCAGCCTCGGTGAGCTCTACGCATCGGGTGCTCGCGATGTGGCGGTGTGGAGCCTGGACGACTCCCTGCGCTACGTCCAGCGGCCCCTCACTCACGTGTTCCCCACGGGCACGCGCGAGGTCTTCCGGCTGACCCTGGCCTCAGGCAAGACGGTCCGGGCCACCGCCAACCACCCCTTCCTGACCTGCGATGGCTGGTGCCCGCTCAGCGAGCTGATCGTCGGTACGCCCGTCGCGGTGCCCCGACACGTGCCCGCGCCACAGCGGGAGACCGCGTGGTCCGACGAGCAGGTCGTCGAGCATGCGCGGCGCACCGGGGAGTCAGGGGAGCAGACGAGGGAGCTCGCCGAAACCGTGGCCCATCTGCCCAAGCGGCAGATCCGCATCTTCCTGCGGAGCGTGTGGCAGATGCGCGGCTCACTGACCGGCGGGCGACACGGCGTTCCGATCCTGCGCGCCGAGCCGTCGCTGCTCACCGATGTGAGCCGCCTTCTGCTGCGCTTCGGCATCTCGATTCGACTGGAGCCCGGCGTGCTGACGGTCGTCGAGCGCGACGACCGCAAGCGCCTGCTCACCGAGATCGCGCTTGCCGCCTGGCAGGAGGAGGCATTCGTCCGGCCCCTGGCCGCCGCTCCGGTGTGGGCGCAAGTGCAGGACGCCCTGCACGATCGTGCCAGGAACACCGGTGCTCCGCTGAGGACGGTGACGCGACTGCTCGAGCGGGAGGACCTCGTTGTGGAGGCGCCCAACGACGTCCGGTGGGACCCCCTGGTCTCAGTCGTCCCAGACGGCGTGGAGCCGGTGTTCGACGCCACGGTGCTCGGTACGCACAACTTCGTCGCGGACGGGGTCGCGGTGCACAACTCCATCGAGCAGGACGCCGACATGGTGGTGCTGCTGCACCGTGAGGACGCCTACGAGAAGGAGAGCCCCCGGGCCGGCGAGGCGGACTTCATCGTGGCCAAGCACCGCAACGGACCCACCGACACCATCACCGTGGCCTTCCAAGGCCACTACAGCAGGTTCGTCGACATGAGCCCGAGCTGAGAGCTGAGCCCGAGTTGAGGAGTTGAGCCGTGCAGCCGGCGGCCTGGGCGCCGTTCTCCCCACTCGGGAAGCCGAGCGTCCTGTCCGGCAGGTGTGACCCGGCTCCATGACCGAGGCCACGCGCTTGTCGGGTACCCCGTGAGGCGCACGGGTTGTTGTAGCAGGTGACCGACCCAATGAACGGAGACCCGATGAGCCTGCCTGCCCTGCTTGCCGTACGACGTCGCCAGCGCGCTCTTGACCGCGCTCTGGCCGGCGCTCCGACGTCCTCGAGCCGCCACGAGCTCGACGTCCTGCTGCTCAAGCGCCAGTAGCCGCAGGCGCTGCTCACGGCTCACTCGTGCCCGGTGTCGCCGCCTGGTTCGGCGTCTGCGGACCATGGCTGAGCCAGTACCTCGCAGTCGGCGACCTAGTCGGCGACCTGGCCGGTCTCCCGGCGCACCCGTAGACCGGCCAGCAGCAGCCCGGCCGCGAAGCAGGCCCCGGCCCCTTCGCCGGCCCGCAACCGCAGATCCAGCAGTGGTTCGAGACCGAGGTGCTGCAGCACCAGCGGATGGGCCCGTTCGCGGCTGCGCTGCCCGGCGACCAGGCACGCCGCCGCCGCGGGCTCCAGGGCGGTGGCGACCAGGGCGGCAACGCTGGTGAGCAGCCCGTCGAGCACGACGAGGCTGCGCACCTCTGCGGCGCCGAGAACCACACCGACCAGCAGTCCGAGCTCGGGGCCGCCGACAGCGGCCAGGACAGCTAGCGGGTCTTGCAGGTCGTGCTCAGCGGCGCTGCGCGCCAGCGCGGCCGCCACGACCTCACGTTTACGGGCGAGCATCGCACTGTCGGCCCCGGCCCCCAGTCCGACGGTGACCTCCGCGCTCACACCGAGCAGGGCCGACGCGACAGCGGCGCCGACCGTCGTGTTGCCGACGCCGACCTCGCCGAGCGCGACCAGCCCCACCGCGCCGGCGTCCCGCCCGAGCTCACAGCCCTGCGCCAGCAGATCCGCGACGGACGAGGTGGACAGGGCGTCGGCATGTACCAGGTCACCGGTGCTGGCGCCGGCGTCGCGGATGCGGCAGCTCAGGCCCGCCGCCGCTGCGGCGACCGTGCCCAGGGCCTGCCCGGCCCGGGCCGCCGCCAGTACGTCGTCGGTGACGGAGTCGGCGAAGGCCGAGACACCGAGCGCGGTCACCGCGTGCCGACCACCGGCCAGTACCAGCACGCCGGTGGTGAGAGCCCCGCGCCCCAGGGCGACGGCGCGGTCCACTGCCCGGTCAAGGGCGCCGAGCGAGCCCGGCGGGGTGAGCAGCTGATCGGCGGCATCTCGTACGCCGACGATTTGCGCCTGCGTCGGCGCGTGCAGCGAGGGAGGAACCGGCCGCAGGCGGCTCATCGGCGCTTCGGGAGCCGCGGTCGAAGGCCAGCGGTCGGTGAGCACGACGTCGGCCAGCGGTTGCCGGCGGGACCAGCCGGCCCGCTCGAGCCCCGGCGCGACGTTGCGCTCGTCCGGCCAGCCCAAGCACAACCAGCCCAGGGTGAGGACACCCCCGGGAAGATCGAGCAGCTCAGCCAGCCCGGCCGGCTGGAACAGCGTCACCCAGCCGAGCCCGAGACCTTCGGCCCGCGCCGCCAACCAGATGTTCTGGATAGCGCAAGCGCAGGACCACAGGTCGGCGTCCGGGAACGTCGCGCGGCCCAAAACACCAGCGGCTGGGGTACGTCGGTCGCAACACACCACGACGCCGAGCGGCGCCTCCCGGATGCCCTCGAGCTGCAGGTCCAGCAGGTGGCGGGCAGCCTCCGGTTCGAGACCGGCGGCCTGGGCGAGCCGCTCGGAGTCCGCCATGACGGCAGCTCGCTCCCGTACCGCCGCGTTACGCACGACGATGAACCGCCACGGCTGCGAGTGACCCACGGAGGGCGCAGCGTGCCCCGCACCGAGCACTCGCAGCAGCAGATCCTGCTCGACGGGATCGGGACGGAAACGGCGCACGTCGCGGCGCGCAGCCACCACGTCGTAGAACCCGGCACGTACCTGCTCCTCGAAGGCCCATGCCTCGGGCGCGGCGGCCCGCTGCTGCGCCGACGTCGGGTCCCCGATCAGCGGAACGGGGCGGGGCCAGGTCACCGGACGACCCTAGGACTGCATCCACATCTAGCGCTCGGTACGCAGGAAATACCTTGATCACGTGAGAGACTCCCCGCGATGGCCGACCGGCCAGAAGCGCGGGGCTGCAGGAGGACGTCGTGAAGCACGACAAGCCTCTGCTAGCCACCCCTCGGTCCACGCGGCTGGCGCTGACGGGGACGACCGCAGCCCTGGTCGCTCTTGGCTGCGCCGGTGCCGCGGTGCTGGTGAGCAGCGCCACCCCGGCGGCACCGTCCCGACGAGGGGTCGCTGCCCCTCCGGACAACGGGGTGGAGCAGGGCACCGTGACCGTCAGCGCCCCTCCTGGAGCCGCGGCTGGGTCGGGCCGGCGCCCGGCTAGCGACGGAACCGCGGCCCGCTCGCCCGGGTCGCCGACGCCTGCGGGCGGTGCCGTTACCGGCGCCTTCGGTCCTTCCGGCATCGGGCAGCCGTCCGCGCAGCCGTTCGGGACGCTCCTTCGTGCTCGGGCCGGTGGTCCGGGTGCAGCGCCGGGCCTCGGCACCGTTGCAGGGCCGGGCCGTGTAGGCGTGACGGGCGCGGGAGGTAAGAGTGGGCCGGGCCGGGCCGCAGCGCCCGGACCTGTGACGCCAGGTGCTGCCTCGGCCGCGCCCACGGCACCATCGGCACCGACGACGGCCGGCGCCCCCGCCGCGCCCACGACAGCACCGGGTCCGAGCACGGCACCAACGGATCCGCAGCTGGCGGACCCGGTCAGGCCGCGCGCGCCCGCATCGACCCCCACCCCGACGCCCACCCCGACGCCCACCGCCCAGCCCACCTCGTCGCCGACCAAGACGGCACCAAGCAAGACCGCACCGACCAAGACGGCACCGACCAAGACGGCACCGACCAAGACGGCACCGAGCACGCCGAAGAAGCGGGCGCATGCCGCGCCGGTACCCAAGAAGCGGGCGCATGCCGCGCCGGTACCCAAGAAGCGGGCGCATGCCGCGCCGGTACCGAAGAAGCGGGCGCATGCCGCGCCGGTACCCAAGAAGCGGGCGCACGCCGCGCCGGTACCCAAGAAGCGGGCGCACGGCAGGCCTCGGCACGACAAGGCTCGGCACCACCCCAAGGCCCGGCACCCCAAGCACGTGCCCGCCCCCCGTCCCACGCGCCCGGGAATGGTGTCGGCCGACATCCGGGCGAGGCAGCAGCGCTGAGGCGGGCAATCGGCTGCGACGTGTGTCACACCGCGCAGGCGCGGTCTGGCACGATGAGGTCCGACAGACCGCCGGCACCGCCCGGGCCCGCCCACCCCGCGAGGTCCAGTTGGTCGGCACCGCCCCACTGATGGCCTGGAGACCCCGGGACAGCAGCCGAGCGCACCGAGGAGCACAGTGACCGTGACCGAGAGCCCGGCCCAGGGCAGCAGCGCGGGCCCCGGCGCAGCGGCCGCCACCAGCAGTACTGCCGGACCGGAGCTGGTTCAGCTGCTCACGCCGGAGGGCGAGCGGGTCAGCCACCCGGACTACGACATCGACCTGTCCGACGAGCAGTACCGCGAGCTCTACCGCGACCTGGTTCTCGTACGGCGGATCGACGTCGAGGCCACCGCGCTGCAGCGCCAGGGCGAGCTTGGCATCTGGGCGGCGCTGCTGGGCCAGGAGGCGGCCCAGGTCGGCTCGGGGCGGGCTTTGCGGACGCAGGACTTCGCCTTCCCGACCTACCGGGAGCACGGCGTGGCCTGGTGCAAGGGCGTGGACCCGCTGCGCCTGCTGGGGCTGTTCCGCGGCGCGAGCAACGGCGGCTGGGACCCGCAGGAGAAGCGCTTCAACCTGTACACGATCGTCATCGGCAGCCAGACGCTGCACGCCACCGGGTACGCGATGGGTGTCACGAAGGACGGCGCGGTCGGCGACCCCGAGACCGGCGAGGCCGTCATCGCCTACTTCGGTGACGGGGCCAGCAGCCAGGGTGACGTCAACGAGGCGTTCGTCTGGGCGAGCGTCTACAACGCGCCGATCGTGTTCTTCTGCCAGAACAACCAGTGGGGCATCTCGACCCCGACCGCCACGCAGACCCGCATCCCGCTGTACCGCCGGGCCGAGGGCTTCGGCTTCCCGGGCGTGCGCGTCGACGGCAACGACGTCCTGGCGTCCTACGCCGTGACGCGTAAGGCGCTGGACGACGCGCGGACGGGGCAGGGCCCGACATTGGTCGAGGCCTTCACCTACCGGATGGGCGCGCACACGACCTCGGACGACCCGACGCGCTACCGCCTCGCCAGCGAGCTCGAGGCGTGGAAGCTCAAGGACCCGCTGGAGCGGATGAAGGCCTTCCTCTACAAGCAGCAGCTCGTCGACAGTGACTTCTTCGGCCAGCTCGAGGCCGATGCCGATGCGCTCGCGGCGCGCATCCGCAAGGGCTGCCTGGAGATGGAGGACCCCTCCCCGTTGGGCATCTTCAACGACGTGTACGACGAGATCACGCCACTGCTGCAGGAGCAGCAGGCCGCGTTCACCACCTATCTGGCCGGGTTCGCCGAGGGCAGGCACTGATGGCACAGCTCACGCTTGCGAAGGCTCTCAACGAGGCACTTCGCGCTGCGATGGAGCGCGATCCCAAGGTCTTGCTCATGGGCGAGGACATCGGCAAGCTCGGGGGTGTCTTCCGGGTGACCGACGGGCTGCAGAAGGACTTCGGGGAGGACCGAGTTTTCGACACCCCGCTGGCCGAGTCCGGCATCGTCGGTACCGCCATCGGCTTGGCCATCCGCGGCTACCGGCCGGTCTGCGAGATCCAGTTCGACGGCTTCGTCTATCCGGCGTATGACCAGATCGTCTCGCAGCTGGCGAAGATCCATGCCCGGTCCCGCGGGCAGGTAAAGATGCCGATCACGATCCGCATCCCGTTCGGCGGCGGCATCGGCGCCGTCGAGCACCACAGCGAGTCGCCCGAGGCGTACTTCGCCCACACCGCTGGACTCAAGGTCGTCACCTGCAGCAACCCCGTCGACGGGCACTTCATGCTGCAGCAGGCCATCACCTCGGACGATCCGGTGATCTTCTTCGAGCCCAAGCGCCGCTACTGGGAGAAGGCAGAGGTCGACATCTCGGCCTCGCCGGACCCGCTGTGGCAGGCCCGGGTCGCCCGCTCCGGGAGTGATGTCACGCTCATCGCGTACGGCCCGATGGTGAAGACCTGTCTGGAGGCTGCGAGCGCCGCCGCCGAAGAAGGCCGTGAGCTCGAGGTCGTCGACCTGCGCTCGCTGTCGCCGCTGGACTTCGCGACCGTCATCAGTTCCGTCCGCCGGACCCGCCGCGCGGTCGTGGTGCACGAGGCGCCGTCCTTCGTTGGCCTCGGCTCGGAGATCGCCGCGCGGCTGTCCGAGGAGCTGTACTACGAGATGGAGGCCCCGGTGCTCCGGGTGACCGGGTTCGACACGCCCTACCCGCCGTCGCGGGTCGAGGAGGACTACCTGCCCGACCTCGACCGGGTCCTGCACGCCGTCGACCGGTCCCTCAACTACTAGCAGAGCGAGGTACGACGCCATGGGCCGCATCGCCCAGTTCAAGCTCCCAGACCTCGGCGAGGGCCTCACCGAGGGCGAGATCCTGCAGTGGCTGGTCAAGCCCGGCGACGACGTACGGCTGAACCAGCCGCTGGTCGAGGTCGAGACGGCCAAGGCAGCTGTCGAGGTCCCGTCGCCGTACGCCGGGGTGGTGACCCAGATCCATCACGAGGCGGGCGAGACCGTCGACGTCGGCGCCGTCATCATCAGCTTCGACACCGACCCGTCCGCCGGGCCTCTGGAAGCGGCCGGCAACGCCGCCGCCGGAGCTGCCGCAAACCCGGTCGAGAGTGCGGCCCCCCGCCGGCTGGCCACCGCCGACGGGAGCCGCGTGCAGGCCGAGGCCGACCTGCTGCCCGCTGCCGTGGCGGAGCTCGTGCAGAGCGAGGGGGCGCTCATCGGCGAGGTCGGTCCCACCGGCCGCACGGCCACGCTGGTCGGGTACGGCCCGCGCTCGACGTCGGCGAAGCGGCGACCCCGCGCCGACGAACTCGCGCCGCCGGTCCCGGTCGAGGTGACCCCGCCGCCTCCGCCGGCCACCGCCGCCCGGGTCTCTGCAGCAGCGGTGGGGTTGTCGGCGGCGCAGAGCGCCGGCGCGGTCACCGTGCTGGCCAAGCCGCCGCTGCGCAAACTCGCCAGGGAGCGGGGCATCAACCTGGCCACGGTGCTCGGCACCGGCACCGGGGGCACCATCACGCGGGCCGACATCGAGGCAGTGTCCGTCACCGGGGCCGCCGGCCCAGCTGCGCCCGCCGCCGTGACCGCTCTCCCGTTGTACGACAGTCCCGTCGCCGACCACTCCTACGATCCGACGACCCGCGAACGACGCATCCCGGTGAAGGGCGTCCGCAAGATGACCGCGCAGGCGATGGTCGGCAGCGCCTTCACCGCGCCGCACGTCACCGAGTTCATCACCCTGGACATGACGCCGTCGATGGAGCTGCTGCCCCGGCTGCGCGCCCTGCCGGAGTTCGCCGGGGTGAAGCTCACGCCCCTGCTGCTGGTCGCGAAGGCCCTGCTGCTCGCTGTGCGCCGCAACCCCGAGATCAACAGCACGTTCTCCGAGCAGGAGATCGTGGTCAAGGACTACGTCCATCTCGGCATCGCCGCGGCCACCCCCCGCGGACTGCTCGTACCGAACGTCAAGGACGCCGATCGCCTGTCGCTGGTGCAGCTCGCGGGCGCTCTGCAGGACCTCGTCGCCACGGCCCGCGACGGCCGCACGTCCCCGGCGGACATGGCCCGCGGGACGATCACAATCACCAACGTCGGGACGTTCGGGGTGGACAACGGCACACCGATCCTCAACCCAGGGGAAAGCGCGATCTTGTGCTTCGGTGCGGTGCGCCCCACCCCCTGGGTGCATGAGGGCGAGATCTGCGTCCGGCAGGTGACCCAGCTCGCGCTGTCCTTCGACCACCGGTGCGTCGACGGCCAGCTGGGCTCGCAGTTCCTGGCCGACATCGCCCGGGTGCTGGCCGATCCGACGACCGCCCTGGCCTGGAGCTGATGGCGCGCAGAGCGGGATCGGCGTGCCGGTTCAGCCCGGCTCCTCGCTCAGCTGACGTGTCCTGGTGCCCTTGCGCCGGGCGCTGAGCAAGCAGGAGCGCTCAGTAGACGTCCCGGTCGCGGACGACGCGCTCCTCGGTCACAACCCCGCTTGACCGGGGACCGTTGTTGCGGTTGAGCAGCAGCGTGGTCAGCAGCAGGCCCAGGGCCCCGGCTGCCATGAGGATGTAGCCGATCACGTGGATGTTGAGCCCGCTGAAGCTGTAGTCCACGGCGAAGGCCAGGACCGCACCGAGAGCGAGTAGGAAGATGCTGGCGCCGATACCCATGCCGGTTGCCTCCGTGAGGGTCACGCGATGGACCTGTCCACACCAACTGTACGACTATCCGCCCGGTCCCGCGCCCACACGCACCCACTCCCGGGGCGCGCGATCTTGACGCTTCCGCTCGGTCTGCCGGCGTGTCGGGCACCCGACCGTCAAGATCGCATGGGAATGGGGACTGGGACTGGGGACTGGGGAAGGGGGATGGGGGGCAGGGACGGGGGGCAGGGACGGGGACAGGGGACGGGGACAGGGACGCGGCTCGGGGCTCGGCTAGAAGGCGGCCTCGTCGAGCTCCATCAGCGAGCCGTCCACGGCCTCGGCGATGCTGCGGGCCGAGCTCAGCGCGGGCAGGACGCTCGCTGCGAACCACTTCGCGGCCGCGACCTTGCCCTCGTAGAAGGCGATGTCCTTTCCGCCCGCTGCCGGCAGCGCGTCCACCGCCACGGCGGCCTGTCGCAGCAGGAGCCAGCCGACGACGAGGTCGCCCAGCGCCATGAGCGCCCGGGTGGTGTTCAGACCGACCTTGTAGACGTTCGCGGGGTTCTCGACCGAGGACATGAGGTCGTTGACGCAGTGCCCGACGATGGCCTGGACGTCCTCGAGTGCCTGCCCGAGCAGCTCGCGCTCGTGCAGCAGGTGGCCGTTGCCGGCGTCGCCCTTGCTGAACTCCTGCACCTGTGCGGCAAGCAGGCCCAGGGCCTGGCCCTTGTCCCGCACGATCTTGCGGAAGAACAGGTCCATGCCCTGGATGGTCGTGGTCCCCTCGTACAGGGTGTCAATCTTGGCATCCCGGATGTACTGCTCGATCGGGTAGTCCTGCGTGAACCCCGAACCGCCGAAGACCTGCAGCGAGGTGCCCAGCAGCTCGTAGGCCTTCTCGGATCCATAGCCCTTGACGATCGGGAGCAGCAGGTCGTTCAGGCGCACCGCGGACGCATCGGGGGTCCCGGCCGCCTCGGCCAGTTCGACGGTGTCCTGCACCGACGCGGTGTAGAGCACCAGGGCGCGCATGCCCTCGGCCCAGGCCTTCTGGCGCATCAGCATCAGGCGTACGTCGGGGTGGTGGACGATGCTGACGCGCGGCGCGGCCTTGTCCGTCATCCGCGTCATGTCCGGTCCCTGCACCCGCAGCCTGGCGTACTCCAGCGCGTTGAGGTAACCCGTGGACAGCGTCGAGATGGCCTTGGTGCCGACCATCATCCGCGCGTACTCGATGACCTGGAACATCTGCGCGATGCCGTTGTGCACATCCCCTACCAGCGTGCCCACGGCAGGCTGGTGGGCACCGAAGGTGAGCTCGCAGGTCGAGGAGGCCTTCAGGCCCATCTTCTTCTCGAGGTTGGTGACGTAGACCCCGTTGCGCTCGCCGAGCTCACCGGTCT
>JAABUI010001542.1_pt1 | contig 13222 bp, 17 predicted proteins | sample 5559111 | NCBI WGS metagenome assembly JAABUI01 (sample SAMN10711870, study PRJNA513365) | rock metagenome | isolation source: Antarctica rocks | place: Antarctica: Victoria Land, Buttleship Promontory
AAGATCCATGACGTATGTCCTAGAAAATGTAGTCCATATCGTGAGAATAGACTCTGATAGTCACATCAATAGAGACTAGTATCACGAGGAAATTTCTCCTCTTTCTATCAATTAGGTTTCGCTAAACCCAATGAAGCTAGGTTTGAGAGGTGCACAAGGTGGATAGCCCTGAAACCCAACCCATTTTGAGGCTCCACATAAATGAGACTCCTACAAAGAACACCCAGTACGGGCATGCAAGAGTAGACGGTTGAACACATGATCGAGCCAAGGTTTGAATTGTATGATGGGAGCCAGGTCAATGAGAGCATGCTCCAGGAAGCGTCACGGCTCTTCAGTGAACATTATGGCGTTTGGAATGACGAAGCTGCACAATATGTAGGAAGTTTTGCAAAAGCCGGTAAGTGTCCATACCAAGACGGTGCGATTTTACTGAAGCAAGCAAGGTAACCATGTACGAATCAGTAAAAGCAAGCTCCGATCAGAACACTTGCCTGAGGGCGGTAGGTGCTCATATGCGAGGGTTGCTGTGGATGGCCGCCTTGTCGGTAATGCATGGGCCTGCCGTTGGCTGTGCAATGAAAAGACTGTTTGTTGGGTGACTCAGCTCGTGGTACATCGTGATCATCGAAAGCAAGGGCTTGCGACTGGTCTTTTGAATCTACTCAGACACCATGACGATGACGTGTACGGTATCCTGAGCTCGAATCCAGCTGCTTGCTTGGCTGCCGCCACAGCATTTGGACGGCGTAAGTGCATTTTCATGGTAGCCGGGATATGAAGCTGATGTCGTAGGCCCAATCCACACTGTCCCCCTTGATTTTATCAAGGAAAACACAGAAGAGATCATCAAAGCGTCACCGGTACGCTATGTCAAAGATGCCAAACTCTGCGGCACTCTCTTCGATTCTAAGGATACTCGTGGGCGTGTCTCCTGTGCTGATACGAATTTTTGGATCGACCATACCGAACCGACCAAAACTCTGGCGGAGATACGAAAGATGGAAGGCTGGCCTCTCGGTGACTTGCATGATGGCCATGAGTTTCTTCTGCTTCTCGAAGTCAAAGATCATGCTAAATCTAGGTCTGAGAAAGAGTAGTAAGGTTCGGTCGAGGGTATTTCTAAGAGTTACCCAATTTTCAAAGGGAAGGGCTTCAGACGGTAAGACAACGATGCTCACAGTGTCACCTATATCAAGACACCCAAAGTATATTAAGACCAAAGGGTATTCCCCGAGGAATGAGGCTCGAATGTGGTCTAATATGAATCAATAATCATTCACTAGCAAGCCAAATCTTCTAGAGAGGCTTTCGAAGAGGATTGCCATGAAAGGCAAACACACTGTTGGGTATATCACCTCAGACAGCGAGGCATTCTAGACGGTGTATTGTCAGCCGCAGTGAGCCAACAGCCAACTCGACTCGAGTAGTCGCGTAGTAGATATTTTCGATCTATGCGAAGGGGATGATGATACATAGGGAAGAAACTAGCAAAATCTGTGACGAAACATCGGAATTTGGCCGCACTTTTCACCGGCTGCAGAGATCTAGCATTCAACAAACACAGCTGCAAGATGGGCAATACTTCATCAAGCAAAGTCGAATCCCCTCCCAATAACCCCCCGCCCTCGGCCTGTCCAGTCGACCCCTCCGCCCGCGCAGCATGGCTCCAAAACGCCCAAGAAGCCCGCCCTCCACCACCCCCTCCAGCGCCATCATCATCACCTCCCTCCGCACCCACAAACCCACCACCTCCACAATTAACAAAACACCGACCCCTAGCCTCCGACCGCGTCACCAGCTCCATCCCCCGCGCTGAGCTTTCCCCACCAACAACAACCCCAACACCCACCTCAACGCCCTCTCCCTCCGCCCTTTCCCCCGCCTCAAACTGGATCTACCCCTCCGAAAAAATGTTCTTCGAAGCCATGAAGCGCAAGAACCATTCCCCCGACGCCTCAGACATGGCGGCAGTAGTCCCGATCCACAACGCCGTCAACGAGCGCGCGTGGGGCGAGATAAAAGGTTGGGAACGACAATTCGCCTCTGCACAAAATACTTCCTGCAATGGACCGAAGTTACGGAGTTTTAGCGGGGATAGCAAGAAGTTGAGTCCGAGGGCGAGGGTGAATGGGTGGTTGGGGTATGAGGGACCGTTTGATCGGCATGATTGGGCGGTGGAGAGGTGTGAGGGGCAGGGGGTGGAGTATGTGATCGATTTTTATAGGGGGAAGGGGGGTGGGTTGAGTTTTTATTTGGATGTGAGGCCGAAGTTGAATAGTTGGGAGGGGTGGAGGATGAGGTTCGGGAGGTTGGCGGGGTTGTGAGATGGAAGGGGGATGAGCGAGGGTATGATAGCGCTGTACATTGTTGTATGTTCAAAGACTGTCTAAGATGCTGCAAGACGCCAGATGCTCCGCCCAAGAATGTGATCATGATACCAAACCCCATAGGCTTCCGCTCATCCCAGGACGACTGCTAAAATGATGATGACCAAAACGATCGCGAGTATCACAAGTAAACAGCATGCCTTTCCCCTCGCGCTCTTTTGATACCGACTCGCACTCCTCAGCTCTAGATCCGCATGCCGTGTATCCGTAGCCACATTCTGTACATTCCCACTTATCGTATCCAACTGGCCTCCCTGCTCATGCACAATATGCGCCACATCTCTAAACAGCTCATTCAGCTCTCCGACGCTTTGCTCAATATTTCTTATCTCGGATTCTCGCTCTACGATCAGTGACTCTTGAAAGTCGACTTCGTCTTGCGATGCCAACCGGAGCTGGTCTTGTTCCTGCAGTTGTGACTGTTGTTGAGAAGGTTCGTCTGAGTAGGGGCGTTTCGAGGGATCCTCTGATTCGAGCGCTGTACGGGTGGCAGAAGCAGATGCTCGTTGCTTTTCGAGGGCGAGGCGCTGAATGGCTTGGAATTCGGTTCCTGATGCTTGAAATTCGCGGGAGAGTTTCTGCTGGGTATACTTCTGGGATGCCTAATTTATTCCGTGTCAGCATCACAGCAGATAGGTTCAGAGACGACGCTCATACGCTCAGGTCTTCCCATGCCGTCAATTTCTTGACACCTTCTCCAGCTTCCTTAAAGCCATCTCTTGCCTCTTCTAATAAGTCATGTACTCTTTCTCTCACCCGCTCGGTGTCGCGCTTGGTGCCCAGCAGGTTCAACTGTTGCGATAGACGGCCGATATTTGAAGTCAGGGCGAAAAGCTTTTCGGAGAGGCTTTCGCTAAAGCGACTGAATTCGGGGTCATCTCGATACTCTGGGTCGTCTTGTCTGCGGTATGTTGTCGGCTAATAAGTCTATTAGTATAAAGACAGTATCACAACGTAAGATACAGACCTGACTTTCCAAAGCGGGCGATCGATCGAATGACATCTTACGAGACGATATACAATGCAGCAGTGATCGCGTTGTTCGGTAGGAACATGCAATCTCGTTCAATGTTGCCTTGACGTATTAGTAGGCGCTAGCTGTATTTATGGTTAGAGCCGCTAAAGCCGCAACGTGGGACGAAAAGGGTTGCCCTGTGCAACAGACTGTTGACCAAAGATCCCTGGACACCTCCACACGCTGAGAGAATCAACGAATCATGGTCACTTCCTGTCTGTGGCTAGGGTGATGACATGCATTGGCTTCCGATCCAAGTTCGAGCTCGTGCATGAACCCGCGCATCTGTTTACCGATAACCCGTTCGTGGCCTACTTCTCCTGCCTGTACCCCCGCCCTTGCTTTCCGAAATTCCACTATCCGCACTCACACCTGCGATTGAAAGAATCCACGCTCATTCAAGATCAATAAGTATAGTGAGACTACAGCAAGTGGCACAACATGACGAGGTGACCACTGAGTCAGCGCCCTGTGCTGGGGCAGTTGAGGCCCTCCGATGGCAACCTTTCCCTACAATCCAACAAGGGTCTTGTCATCGACAGCATTCAATGACACCATATTCGTTTTGCAGCCCGGCACATCAGATTCAGCTCATTCGCAGCTCCTGGCATTGAATGCTACAAGGACACTAGGCGCTACAAATCTACCTTACTCTACGATAACCGCAACTGTACCCTTCTTGAATGGCGCCTATACCCCTGCGATAGACCAAGAAGGAAACTTGATAGTGTACGCCGGAGACTGTTCAGAAAAAGCGCCCAAGTCGTCACTCTGGCGCTTCGTCTTAGCAGACGGTAGCAAGAGCATCAATGGCACCTGGCAAGAGGAGGATCTAAACCATGAAGGTCTTGGTAATGACAATATGCTGTACGGGGCGAACTACCTAGCAGGGGCTATCGCATTCTCCAGTACAGGCAACGCAAGTTCGAATATGTATGTCTTCGGGGGAATGTGTCCAACATCGAAAACTTCCACGGCAGATGATTGGACGCAAGCCGCAGACTACTCCAATACAATGTTGACCCTTGAGCCTAGCCCATCACAAGCTGATCTAGCGTCGACTTACAATTTCGGTACCTCATCTAGCAGAGGACCACCAGTAGCAGAAGCAGGCTTCAGCATCACTCCTCTTCAGCCCACCTTCTTCGATTCAGAGAGCACCAATCAGTCAAATTCCCATAACCAGAATTTCGTGTTACTAGGAGGGCACACACAGAAGGCCTTCATCAACATGTCGCAAGTAGCGTTATTTTCCCTTCCTGAAGAGAGCTGGACTTTCTTACCTGTCGATTTACCTTCGCCAGGGGCAAATACAGAACTCGCCGCACGGGATCAATCGACTGTCGACTCAAGATCAGGACATACAGCCTTGCTATCCTCGGACGGGAAGAAAGTGATTGTATTTGGCGGTTGGGTAGGCGATGTCACCACCTCGGCAGATCCACAGCTGGCCATTTTGGAACTTGGAGAAGGCTACGGCGGTAGCGGGGACTGGCAGTGGACCATCCCAAATCCGACGGGACCAGGTCTTTCCCAGGGATCCGGATTATTTGGTCATGGCGCCGCTATGCTTGACGGCGATGTGATGATGATAATTGGAGGATATCAGATTCCTGCTTCAAGCAATTCTAAGAGAAAAAGATCGGGCACTCCGCTGAGCACTGATACCTACTTCCTCAACATAACGTCAAGCTCCTGGATCACGAGCTACACGCACCCAGCTATCGGCAGTAGCTATCGGTCTTCGAGCAGTACCATGGCAGAAGGGGACAAGTCAGAGAAGAGAGTGGGGTTAGGAGTAGGCCTTACCCTGGGAATTCTAGCCATCACAGCGTTGTTCCTTTTCTATTTCTGGTACCGTCGACGGCTAAATCGCCGTAGAGACTGCCGCGAGGATGAGTTACGGCACCTCGCAGCGGAACCCCATACACTTCATATGCCAAGTGAAAGTCAGAGTGGCCTTGGTCAGCGAGGCAGTGAGATGTCCACGGTTGACTGGGGCGGAGATAACCATTTTCTGACCAGAGAAACTGGTCCCTATCCTTCAGTCCGCCCTCAGCCTGAAGCAGAGAGGACCGGCCTACTCTTTGAGATACCGAGTCCAACGCGAGGGTTGCGCCGGTCACTTCATTCCCGAGGCACGTACCAGCCCACATCACGTTATGATGACGGACGGCGAGGTCCAGCTTTTAGTACCATCCATCCAATTGATGAGCGAGATGAGTACGACGAGGATCGCGTTGATGGAACAGGTTCGAGACAGCATGACATGATTCAACGGGATGAATACAACATACTTTCCAACGTACCCGTCCTGGATCCATTCCAAGATCCCATGGGTGGATCCAGGACACCTTCACCACAGTCGCCTCAAGAACGAGAGCTTGAGATACGCAATTGGGTCAATGACTGGACAGCCGCAGATGCATTGATGCATTCTCAAGCAGGGCGACTCTCTCCTGAGAAAACTGATCGTACATCATCTACGCTCAGTGACCAATCTGCGCGATCTGGATTGTCATCTCATTCGATCCAAAAATCTGTGGGGACTATCAGCAGAAGCATCTCACAACGCTCGGCAGCCCTGTTTAGCGCAGCTCCTTTTCGCTCAACTACACCTATCGATTTTCAACACAGTACCACACATCGTCCCGGTCCAGAGCATCGCCGTGCCCAGTCCCTGACACTTCATCCGCCAGTCAACCGAGCCGGTACCTCTGACACATATGCAATTGCCGCTACTCCAATTCCCTACCTGCAACCAGAAGGCGAGGCTTTGCTCGGGGACCATCCAGGGTCCGGCGAGCCATCGCCGACCAGGAGCCACAGCCGAGCGAAAGGATGGATGGGCAGCGTACGTCGCGCCTTCACAGGCATGGAACGGAGTGCTTCGGCATCCCCAGAGCACAACGATAGCACTTCGTCTTCCCCAACCAAGCGCAACTACACAGATGGCGGGCTGCCAAGACGAGCATCGAGTACTAGTGCCGTGTTGTGGCAGAAAAGAAGAGGTGCCCGAGACTGGGACATTGAAGAAAGGGAAGGAGACGGTGAACGAAGTGATGCCAATGCTAACGATGGAAACGACGAAGAATGGGATGTTGAGTCTGCGGTAGAAAGGAGGGTGGTACAGGTGATGTTCACGGTACCAAAGGAAAAGCTTCGGGTGGTCAATCGGGGACCAGATGGAGACGGAGAAAGCCTGATGAGCGCCGACGTCAAAGACACAGGTGAGGGAAGTGCAGAACAGGATAAGGGCAAAGGGAAGCAGCGAGACTAAGGTTTTCTCCTTTGAGATGCTTGTAGTGAGTGTGCATATTCTGGTTCAATGTCTATGGTCTAGGGTCGGGATCTGGTTGGGTGACACACCTCTGGGATGGATATTTGGAGCGATTACTAGCCAGCGAATTGCATGTCAACCTGATGTCCCAATATCGATATTCATCTGAACATCATCTCATTTCGCCTTTCCATTCACGAATATGCGCAGGAATGGAGAGCGAGTCTGCCTCACCTTGAAGAGAGAGCGAAAGGGGGCTATGCACACCGGCGGGTCCGCAGTCTGTAGCAACGACGGTGAAACGGAACTCGAGCTCCATAATCGAGGCGGAGTCGGCGAACTACCCTCGTGGAGAAGGTGATCTAAGTCAGACTTGACGTCGTTCGTTCTGAGTAAGCTCCTCTTGGGGTTTTCGCGCACCGTATGGATTCTCGAGAGCGTAAGGTAGATGAGTGAAGCTGCAATAATTCTTCTTTTCCCCCCAACTCGCCTTCGCCTCCATCCCGCCGACCGGGGTATCGATCCTTCTCCCCCGTAGGGCTAGGGTCCCTTAGCTTGTCGTGTAGCCGCTAAACGACGACAGAACTGACTCCTGTGTATATTGATCCGCCTGGCGTTCTATCTTTGGTCTCATCACGCTGTCTATATCATCTCCTGGGGCCCTGAAGTCCTTCACGGCGATTACTGGGCGGTTGATTGATATCCATCCCAACCGGCAAGCGCAGGCCGACTCTCACGACCACACGTCAACCGACATACTCACCTTCTTCCCATTCAATCTGAGCCTACTCAGACTTCATAGGTATGGCGCACGTCCTCCATTGTGTCAACTACATCTGCGCAGCCTCAAGGCTTAGACTCTTGTGTCGACTTGACCATATCGAGTACATGATACTGATTGATTGGTCTGATGAGTAGGACTTCACGGCTGTCGCAATTGAAGCGTTACACTTACCGCCCATACCACTCACACATCTGCCATCCCTGGCGCGACTCTTTGCGATCACTCCAAAGCGTAACGCCTGAAAGGAAAGACGAGCGTTTCATAAACGCCCAGCACGGTGCATGAGCTCACAAGGCTACGCCAAGAATTCTACATCTACCCTACATTATTAGTCTTCGATATCGCTATCTCCCTCTCGGGTCCTGCGTGAATCGGACAATACAAGTGAAGGGAAGGAAGTATATCGGATTTATCACGCACATCCTGCTACCTTGCCGCAACGGCTGAAGCCGCTTGAAACACCATCAACACCACTTGAAACAAACGCTGATCGCCAGCCCAACTCACCCACCTCCCCATCTGGCTGGCGAGCGGAAGGGGGCATTGCTGAGGACTCGACTTTCCTCATACAACACTCTCTTCTCCAACCACGTCTACACAGCCCTACTCTCCAGCGATTTTACTTCCCAAAGATTGGAGCAGATCTCCAGAGAGCCCCACATCGCCCAGGCTGGGGTTCCTTCCATAGCCTGTCAAGGGCCCGGAAAGCTGGCCCAAGCGAGCGCCTCCGCGATCTAAGCCAAAGACTTGCAGTAATCAGTCAACAATGATGGAAGGCCAGCAGCACCGCGGGCGATCGTCGTCCGTGGGCCAGCAAACCAACCAAAGTATAAGACACTCACCATCGCCACACAACTTCCATAGTCAGACTTCTCCTGCCGGTGTACCAACGACATCTACGAATTTCAATTCTCAGGCGTTCAATACGAACATATCCCCTACCGGTGAACAATACAATCTGACACCCTCGCCATACCTCAATAGTTCTGCGCAGCAACCGCAGTATCAGCAGCACGTCCTGCCGAGTAACGATTTCAGCGATCAGAACTTCAGTCAGTCATATCAGCAACACGGCTTAGAGCCAGGCTTTCCGCAAGATTCGTCACATCTGAATCTCCAACAGACCAACCAGCAATTTCAGCAAGACGCTCTTGGCATCAACTCATCATTTGAGCCGTTTCCCTCTCAACCAGGGTATCTTGGAGACAAGGGAGAGTCCTTCGGGAATGATTTCATGCTGGACCCTCGACTTGATACAAACATCCAGCCTCAAGGTCACATCAACCCTGCAGACATCATGAGCACAATGTCATCTCCACAAAACATGGTTCCAACTCCACCGAATCAATTGATGCCGCCTGATCCGCATTCCTCGGGACCGACTTCTCCGGTCTCCAATCAAGGCCATCAATGGTCCCCTCGTCATTCACGGCATGTATCATTGGATCCCTCTGCTGCCTTCACCAATGGGCAGCAGTCTTCAGAATGGGCTGGGGTACAATTTCAAAACCACCGCAGAGCTCCGTCAGAACACTCTGATGTCTCTTCATCCGTGGCTCCATCGCCATTCTTAGCACAACAAGATTCATTTGACCATTTTGATCACAATCCTTCACCCCTACTGAATCCTCAGCAAGATCCTCAAATGTTTGAGAATGGGGGTCTTGGTATCGAATCATTCAGTCTATCAGAATCTCAGGATCAAAGGCATAGTCCCAGACATAGTCCCTTTGTTTCACCGCGCATGTCTCCTCAACCAGGGCCTGGCATGCCGCGAGAGACTGGCTTCATGCAGCTACCGAATGGCAACTTCAATGGTGCCCCAGGGTCTAAGATCTATACTACTCAAGCAGAGCAGTTCCCTCCGTTTCAACCCGAAGAAAGACTAGGTTCCAATGACATGGGACAAGCGGCGCAAATGGCACCGCCTGAGATCAATGTTGAATTTGCACCCACAACCCGCCAGCCAAACTTTGAGCCGCCTAGGTTCGAGAATGAATTTGACGCTTTAAGTCCACCTGAGAGGGGTAAGAGCCGTCTGCTCCTGATACTATTTCTATTACTGACAGTGGGTCCAGGCCGAAGAGGGCGCATGCGTGCAAAGTCGGACACATACATCTCACGACCGACGACGCCCCAATCCACAGCTTCAACGCTCGGCTCCACAGACTCTGCCATGGAACAACGCCGCCGTTCACTCTCCCCTTACGACACCTCATTCTCTCCCAATATCTCCCGCGAGTCGTCTCCAGGACCTAGAACCTCGCCTTCGCGTCGTTCGTCGACCTCCTCAATCCCAAATCGCAACTACATCCTTGAATTGGCCGACCCTAACCGTCCACCAGCGACCGATAAAGGCCGAATCCAGAAACACCCTGCCACTTTTCAATGTACTCTGTGTCCGAAGAAGTTTACTCGCGCTTACAATCTCCGATCTCATCTCCGTACTCATACCGATGAGCGCCCTTTCGTCTGCACTGTATGTGGCAAGGCCTTCGCTCGCCAGCATGATCGCAAGAGACACGAGGGACTGCACAGCGGAGAGAAGAAATTTGTCTGCCGCGGCGAGCTAGGCACTGGAGGCAGCTGGGGCTGTGGCAGGCGATTTGCCCGTGCTGACGCGCTCGGGAGACACTTCCGAAGTGAAGCGGGGCGGGTTTGCATCAAGCCACTGCTCGATGAGGAAGCAATGGAGCGCCAGCGTGTCTTTGACGAGCAGATGATGAACCAAAACATGCAAAATGGCGGCATGGTGCCCCAGCCACCCATGAATGGCAATGTACAGAATTACTTCCCAGCTGCATTGCTCGCACAGTACCCAGCTCTGCAGCAGTTACAATGGGACCAGCTTGCACAAGGAGGCGACGAAGGTGAGATCAGTGGGAGGAGTAGCTTTGACGCCAGCAGTGGTGGAGACTACTTTGATGAAGCCGAAGAAGCTGGGTACGTAAGCGGACCTGGCACGGCTTACACAACTGGCAATGGCTGGGAAGGTGACATGAATGGAAGGGACTGGGCAAGTGATTACGAGAGAGGGTAGAGTGGACAAAGAATTGGACAGTGGGGAGCATCATGGGCCTCATGTTATACGATTTTTCTTGAGCGTATTGTGGCTATGATGGGTCTTGGACCCCAAGGAATATACCATGCACTATTGGCGTGTTGGAGGATTTCTATTTCGGAGCTGGCTTCTATCGCACAGGAGCGCAGCCATGGCGCTGGTGGCGGTCCTGTCTCACGAACGCTCCATTCTTGTGTATCAGGATTCCCTTGAGTTGCGATAGAATTGTGCTTGTTTCATGCGTGTTTTATACCAGCAACTCTTGGCCAGATAGATACCTTATCAGATGCAACTTGTCAATACTGCCTTGTCAAATTGAACTGATCTATGGATGAACCTATCAGAGCTTTAATCTGCCAGACGATTGCAAGGTAAGGCGAACAGAGGGATCGCAATATTGTCTCTTCGTAGCAAGATATAAAATCCTCAGGCATACCAATAAAGGAGAACCCGTCGGTCCAATGCTAGGCTGTCTGCTGTCTACGAATCCGGATGGAGAAGCCGCCACCGGTCCAGCCTCGTCAGCCGGACAAGGTCTGCGACTGCGACTGCTCGATTCGGAGGAAAAACAAAGCAAAGGAATCAGAGCAGTCATATTAATATTATTGCAGCTGTATGGGCGGTAGTGTCTCAGCAGGATCGGCTCCTTTCGTGGCCACCCAGGGGAGCTGCTAACCGGGTCGGCGCCATAGCCTTGCCCAAAAGTCGCGGCCGTTGCCTGGAAGCAACCAACAAATCAGAAGAATCCTCCACCCACACAAGATAACCGCCTCAACCAGACATCACCTGCCGAACAACACCTCCCTCACTCCTCCTCACGATACAGCCGCTGCTGCTTCTTCTTGCTTCTACCTCTTTGCACATCTCTATCGGTGCGGTCGTAGTGCACTGGTAGTGTGTGGAGCACTCCACTCCTCCTTCCCGCAAGCACCAAGCCTGCGTTCTAGAAGTAGGTCGGTCCCTCTCCACGAGCCCACTTTCACAACATCCCGTCAACGATTTCTTTCCACCATCATCACCAGCCCAGCTGCGATAGCACTTTGAACCACTGCATACCATCGCCGTCGCTCTCGCGGCTGAAGCAGCTCTACACATATCGAAAGGCTAGCCTTGCTGACGTGTGCTCTTGTGACACAGGATGGCTGAAATCCGACGCAAGCTTGTCATCGTCGGAGACGGTGCCTGCGGAAAGACTTGTCTACTGATGTAAGTCTACACCCCTTGCTTAGGTAATCCCTATCGCAGTAGAGCTCAATCGCTAACTTATCCTGCCTACCAATAGTGTCTTTTCCAAGGGTACCTTCCCAGAGGTTAGCATTCCCACTACTCCTTCATATCTACGCTTGCAACCGCACGAACACAAGCTCGAGAAAAGCTAGCTCAAGCCAAGCTATATGCAATTTGGATCTTTTGGAATACCTTTTTGCCATGGCACTGACTTGGCTCTTGCTCTAGGTCTATGTCCCAACCGTCTTTGAAAACTACGTTGCCGATGTCGAGGTCGATTCAAAGCATGTCGAATTAGCCTTATGGGATACGGCCGGGCAGGAAGATTATGATCGTCTTCGACCTCTCTCATACCCCGACTCCCACGTCATTCTCATCTGCTTCGCTGTCGATTCACCTGATTCTTTGGACAATGTTCAAGAGAAAGTACGTGACCTACCACAGATTTCAGGAGCCTGAAATATCAGAGTTCTGGCGATCATGTGATGAAGAATGCTGATATGGTCGGTCTTCACAGTGGATCTCAGAGGTTCTTCATTTCTGCCAAGGCCTCCCCATCATTCTCGTTGGATGCAAGAAAGATCTTCGATATGATCAGAAGACCATCGAGGAGCTCCATAAAACCTCACAGAAGCCGGTGACCCCAGAGCAGGTAAGGCCCTATACCTTGTTTAGAGGACCTTCGTCACCCCGCGTCTTAAAAAACTCCTTCAAGACCGGTTGTATGAGATCGGTCAGTGCTAATTTCTCTGTTTGACAGGGTGAGGAAGTTAAGAAGAAGATTGGCGCAAGACACTACCTAGAGTGCTCGGCAAAAACCAACGAAGGTGTGAGGGAAGTTTTTGAGCACGCGACCCGCTCAGCTTTGCTATCAAAGAAGGGAAAGCACGGTCATAGCGGCGACAGCGGCAAGAAGAAGTGTGTGATTCTGTAAGCTATGAGAGTTGTCGGGTTGCATGGATGCTGAAGACGCGGCGAACTATGGGGGGTGATCCGAGCGAGGGAGCGATACATCAAACTGTTTCCAACTTTTAGATTGCGACTGCGGCCAGCTGAGATGACGAGAAGACCTACTTCGTCTTTCAGGGCTTGTTGCAGGGGTGCGGCTACGACAACCAATGACCTGGATCTTGCGTGTGTCTCTACGAATAGTCTTTTCCGGCATACTACGATCCAACCTCTCCGTACGACTCTCACGGTGGCCTTGAGTGTGCTTTATACCGCAATGCAAACCCCGCATGTTACTTACACCATTAATTAATACCACTCGTATCTTGCCCGAAAACAGCTATTCGTTCTCGGTCTACTATGCTTTCATCTGGTCACCGGCCAGGGAAGTATACCAAGGTTGCAGTTGGCCTTGTTCTTGTTCCCGTATACACACCTTTTGATGCAAACAGTGGTCACGCGACTACGATTTTCCAACTCTTTGCTTACAATCCAATGACTACAAATGATGCGATGC
>JAABUI010001543.1_pt1 | contig 13214 bp, 16 predicted proteins | sample 5559111 | NCBI WGS metagenome assembly JAABUI01 (sample SAMN10711870, study PRJNA513365) | rock metagenome | isolation source: Antarctica rocks | place: Antarctica: Victoria Land, Buttleship Promontory
AACCCAGAAAGCACTGCTCATCCACAAAGTTGTTGCATAGTCTGTCCCCTTGCTGGTGTAGTGAGGCTCATCTGTCACCTCCCTAGGCCCTTGTTTGCAGTCATACTTCTCTTGGCGAAAACGTACAAGCATACAAGGAACCAGAACTTCTGTTTGTTGCAACAGCACCACATCAACTGTCAGCTCTAGGTCCTCTAACAAAATGGCTGTCAATGTGCGTGGGCGCCTGCCCCCAAGCAAAGTGCCAAAACAGAATGCCGCACAAGCGGCCACACCACGGACAGAGTCATGATCTGCAAAATGCGTGCCATTTCTCGCTTCATGCATTGTTATAGGCGCAATCTGCTTCAAGCCCATCCCATGCTCCCGCTTTATGGTGTGCATCACCCTATGATGTTCAGCACCGTACATGATGCGCGGGTCCAAGGTTTCTTTTGCCACGCCCTTCAGTTTGTACCAGTATCGAACAGCCACTTCACACACATTGCCCACCATGCCTTGAAACCGCTTGTAGCTTGCCGTTCGCTCTCTAGCATTCACTAGGAAAAACTTCCAGTCATCACATGTCGGGGGCCATTGAATATCTTGGATTTCAGGCAGGAGTCCACCATGCACTATGTTGCAGTACAGAGTCCAATCCCCAAGTTTCATCCGCGACCCTTCTTCTGTGTTGCCTTGGAACAAAGTGTTAACATGCCTCAGCAGCCTATCGGCAGTGGGCCCCTTCCTATGTAGCTGCTCTTCCACCACATCAGCTTGTGCATTGAACAGCATGCCTGACACCGCTTGAAACACCCTGGCTTCGGGAGTCAAATGTGACTCACCAGATTTTGGGGCTTGCACATCAGCAGCATCCATCTCCTCCTCACTTTCATCATCATCATCACTACCAGGCACGGCTGTGTGGTCATCTTCATTCCAATCTGCAAATGCAAACAACGCTGTCATGCTGTGAAAAGAAACTGCTCAAGGCCATCACATGCTGCATTTGCATGATCAAGCTTGGGCTGCGCATCATCTTGGGCGCCCAGTAGCACAACGCAGACACATGCTCAGCACATGACGCAAACAGCAACAGCATGGATATGCTTACCTCACCAAACACCAAACTACTTAGTTCATCAGGCATATGCACGGCACAGGGTGCAACTACAGGCACCAGGGTACTCAAGGCAGCCCGGCTCATGGTATCTAGGACAAAGCGCAACACATTGCTGCATACAAGACGCACTTCCATATGTTGCACACCTGATTCGGTTGACTCTGCTTGAAGGTCCATTGCAGCTGGGTGGGACCCCATGGGTTGCAAGGGTGCACCAGCCCCCCCTTCATCATCTGTAGTGGTCACACAATGTCTGGCCAATTGCTGACAACAACACTGCACAAGACAAGAGACAACGCAATGCACAGCAAATCAAAGCAGATCTAGGTCTAGACTACAGCCTGTCACATGATGGCGGCACCTGCACTGTATCAGCAATTGCTGACTTGCTGTAAATCAGCACATGGAAATGCAATGCAACAATGCTTGCAAAAGACAGCCAGTGGTTCCACCTCACCTGCCGCTACAGTGCTGCCTGCACTGGCTCGAGAGCTGGATCTGCTGCCACCAAGAGCCATTGCTGCAGCCAGGTTCTGCCCAAAGTCGCTTGCGCTGTTGCGTCCTGCAATGTGTTATGCGCCATGGGCCGACAAGATGATGGTGCAAGTGTGCACATGCGCTGTGCCTGCCTATTGGTGCCAAAACCCTAGCTACATTGTCCAAAAGGCGGCCCATTCAAGCAAGTTGCATGTCAAACATTCTGACATGATGCAACTCTTCTGGGACACACCTGCACACTGGCATGATGTTGCATTGACGGCGAGCCGTGTACACTACATTATGTGTGACTCAAGCAAGCTACATGGCAGCATGCCCTGACATTAAAGTCAGCCAACGCACCTGGCCATGTACCAAATCATGGACGCAAATGCAGCTGCAAATGTGCCACACGCACACACACCATAACAGCTTAAGCTCTGCTCCCGTCACCTGTCTGTTGATGAGTGGCTATCTGAGTTGTGCCTACACTACATTGGTCGGGCTGCACGTCACCAAACACCGGTGCCATCCGAGCGCCGCGCTTCACACGCTTCCTGGTATGCGCTGCATCACCCAACCCACAGCTTGTATGGAAGGTGCGGCATGTATTGTGAACAGCTTGCATCATTACGAAAAGGCTGCTGTGAGCATTGTACCTGTGCTTTTGTTGCCTGCTGTCTCTGGCATTGCTCACTGTGGCATTGCTCTGCGTGCCTTGTTCTGTCTTGGATGGGCACGTAGCCGCCATGGCTCTTTAGCACACAGCAATGCTTACAAAGAATGCCAGTGTTTACACTTCGCCCAAAAGCACATGTTTAGCTACCCTGCTTTACCTGACTGTGCTGTGCTTGGAGCTGCTATGTTGCCTTCCTCTGCATCGCTCTGACCTAGTTCGCCATCACCATCCTGTCCATCTTCAGACAATTCATTGTAGCCCTCCGCTGCACAAAGCCACGATGTTAGCACACAGCAAAACAAGACACATGTTGTCAGTCAATATACAGCCTAGCCATGCCATGCACTTACCCTCAACCTGTGTCTCTGGCACAAACAGAAGGTCGTACATATTGTCTGTGGCAATATCATCTGCATCAGCAATCAGTGTTAGCCCTTCACATTCAACAGCAAAAGTCAATCACTGGGATCCGCTGCGTCATTTCACTTCACATACCTCACCTGCGTGATTGACTGCAGCCCGACTCCTGGCTGCATCTAGTCGTATGCCTGCACAGTGCACACATGGGCAATGACATCCACACACGCTCAAGGCGTATGACACACAGCAGTCATAGTCACCTTTGTCTGGGGTCACTTCTTCCCATTCATGCTGAGACCTGGGCCTTGGTCTCTTGCCACCTCCATGCCCTGCATCATGTACATTCAAGGGCATTGATGTTCACACTTGTGTCCTACCAGTTGCGACATGCATTTGATTGAAATTTGCTTGCACTTGCTGACTCTTGTTATCAAACTGCCACTTTGCCTGCTACAGCTCAGCAATTGCACTGACCTGTCATGGGAGCCAGGCTAGTCTCTCTGGCTCCAAATGGTGTGACCATCTGATCTACACCTGAAAACGCACCTTGTGTTGTCTGAGAATACAGTGGCTCTGTCATACACTGCCTATAGACACTGCATGCATGGCTGCTAATGTGATCATGCAACCCTACAGCAGCTTTGTGCACAACATAGCTGCTACAATGCAACACAAACCAACCAAGTCGCTGGACATGCTTGCGCCAACTCGAACAGCAGTTCTTGTGTTTGGAGCTGTGCTTCATGCCAGTGATAGATCTGTCTCACCTGCTGCAGCTGCTTGCCGTGCCTCGGCTCCATCAGGTGCTGCATACCCTGTAAACACCATGATGGCTGTCAAGACTTTAGCCCAGCTTTTGCATCACAGCCTCTGATATGCTCGCCACATCATCATTCAGGGTTGTACACAACATAAGCATCACTGGCAATGCAGCACAACCCATCCAGGCATGTTAAACATGCTTCAGAATCTGCCATTTCATATATAATATCTTGCTGTGGTGCAGCACAGACATTGTCGTAACTCACCTGCTGCATCAGCAGCTGCGTGTTGTGCCTCCGCTCCATCAGGTGCTGCATACCCTGTGAACACCATCATGCCTATCAAAACTCTGGCACGATCTGCATATCATCAGTCTGCCGCACATGCGCCATGACAAGGCTCAGTCTGATGCAAACCGTGCACATGCTCTTGCGTGCCTTACATCCCATACCATGTGGCACCAAGATGAAGTCCTTGTCTTTGCCAATGGATGTCGCTGCCTTCATCACAATGACTTGTTGCATGGGGCCCACCAGCTGATAATGGTTGCCGCTGGCGTACAGCCACATGCAGTCCGCCGCAGCTTTCTCTGGGTCTGCATGCCATGCAATCAGTGTTGCATGGCAACATGAACCCAACAACACTACAAAACCACAGCTGATCCCAGCACTGCTTGAACTTGGCCCAGCACAACTCAAAGAACAGGTCTGATGTGCATGATGCGGCGGACAGTACCATCATTCACTTGGATTGCCTGCAGTGCAAAGCCTCACCTGCATACTTGGTGACCTGCAAGTAATCAATATCGCCGTTGGAGATGACGTAGACTGTCACGCCCAAGAGAACGCTCAGAAGGGTCGCCGTGTCCTGCTCCACAAAGCACCCCTTGTTCAGGCTTTTGGCAACAGCACCCCATTCCGCTAGCTCGTTTGGGCTGCTTTCTGGATCAGTCGCACAGCTCAAGACTTCAGCTTGGGCTTCCACAAAGAGTTCCTCTCTCAATGCGGCAGCTTGCTGCTGTCCTGCGCCACTTTGCTGGACAGCTTCTGGCAACGCGCTCATCCTCTCTGTCCCACGCGCGTACAGCAGCGTGCAGTTGCAGAGGCACTCGTCTGCAGCAGCCGCTGGCTTGTGAAAAGGATGAGGACGTGCAAACGATGCCTGCTCTGCAGCAGAGTCTGGGACTCTGAGATATGTGACTTCTCACTTGCAGCTGTCGGCACATCGTATACCACCACGGCCATCTCCTCGGTCAAAGCACGTGCGGAAGCCCCGCTGCCGCAGTCCACCTTGGTGTTCAGCCTTTGGCACGCCCGCAGAGCCTGCGTTTGCGGACGGCAACAACGTCAATCAAGGGATACAAAGAGCTGGACGACTGTCAGCACACGCGCCACACAGCCTCCGTGACCAATGCCAGCGAAGGACAAACGCACATGGTCGCTGTACTCTATCACTCGAGGTCCCTGTGCTGCTTCAGCCCGGCATATGACGTCGGGCCTCAGCTCCGGAGGCACAACATCGCTGATTCCGAAGTGCCTCTTTCGCTCGGGTGCTGCCGGCGCTCGGCCGCGCGATGCGTTGGGCAACGTGCTGTTCCTGGACCTGATCTTCATTGCGCCCTGCCTGCGCTATCACTGAGTGTCTGCATAACGGCTGCGTCTATCCGCACTCACTGCACCACGTGGCCGCCGCACCTGCACATGGCCTCCCGCACCTGCACATGGCCTACGCACCCTACATCTACCTACGCACCGCTGCCGCATCCAACGTATCCAGCCGAGTCCGCAAGACGTATCCAACGCACCCAAAAAAACACGCGTACCCCCGCCAGAATTATTCAACTTCCACCGACCAGGCGACTTGCCCAAAAGCCGGTGCGCGGGTGCGCGCACCCGCGCGGTGGAAACTATGTCGTCGGCGGAATATGCGGTGGTCTTTCGCGTGGTGCACGGGTGCGCGGTGTTTGGTGCGTCTGGTGCGCCTCTGGTACGCGCGAAGTGCGTGGTGCGTCTGGTACGACGCCGCGAGTACGCAGGGCGGATAAGATGAGGCGGGATACGAGCAGGCGGTTGTGTGAGTAAGATTGTTTGCATCACCGAGGCGTCGAGGCGTCGCAGAGTTCAAACATAAGTTGGAAACTAGGTGTGATCTAGCTGTCAGACTGTTTAAACATGAAGCGCTTCGTGATGCCGCCGAGCGTTGGCCTCGGCATCAAAAAGTATCTACAAGTAGCATCGAAGCCAAAGGAGCCTGCGCAGCCAAGCCTGGGTACTTTTGTCGATAGAGACGTAGATCCGTCGTTCGAGCTGCATCCCAACAAACTGCTGACCGCCAATGTAGATTTTCATCCGCGAATTTTGCCGTTCGACGAGAGGGTGAGAAGTAGAGAACTAGAGGGTTGCTGTTTTTGTTGTCGCAGACGGACAGAAGTGTCCGCTGGTATAAGGCGGAGTGCTGATGACGCCTGCTGTGTAGGAGGTCCGAGTGTGCCAACAGCTGTACACAGCTGCGAAGCGTTGTCCAGGTCCTCGCATGAAGGCTGTCTTGTCAGTCATGAAGCTTGTCATGTTTGACGTGCCAACGACAAATCGTAAGTCGCCGAAGAGAATAGGCGTTGGTGGCCTGGTCGCAGGGCTGATGTGTCGCAGCTGTCCGTGTTGACGCTGTTCAACCGGCTTGCTGATTCTGTCGACCGGTTGTCTTGCTGAGTGACGGCCACAGTTACCACACTGAGCGTCTACGAGTCCAGGATGCGAGCCAAGGCGAAAGAGCAGTGCGAAGGATGCTGCGCCGTGTTGCTGAAATGCGAGGTGCGTCCTGGCAAGGTTGGCTTATGCGTTTTACCTCTTAAAGTGCTTTGAAACTTTGCATGAATTGAAAACTGATGATGACAATGTAGAACTGGTGATGACGTAACTTACTAACGCCAGCCTTGATCTATAACCCTTGCAGAGGCCAAGCTTGTTTCTGTAAGCTACAGTTTTCTCGCATGTACAGCAAGTAACGCAAGGCTCCGAAACGGCGTTATATCAATTCGTGGAAAGGTCGTGCTGCGCCTTGATGCTACAAAAAGTTTATCTAGCCAGCTGGTAAAGTCATACAATGTTGGTATGCCCTGACCCGGGACACAACACCAGATCGTCGCCTCAACTTTCCCCCTGTTCCTCAGAGTGAGCATTTAGTGTTGGTGACATCATTTTTTCGTTTATCTTGGCAATCTTTGCTGTAAGGGACTGCTCCGTGAGATAGCAGGAAAAGCATAGGACACAACCGGTGCATCCGCGATCGACTTGAGCCACACCAACCGCTGTCTCAACCTGCGGACGTCGTTCCGGAACGGTCCTGGGTGTTCTGTCCGGCCCAAGAGCACTCTCTGCATAGTGGCAGAGCTGATATTTATGTGAGCTAGTATCCGATCACATCCTCAGATGGGCTACCTGGACGAAGTCATTGTGATATCTGATGATGATGAAGGACCCAGCCGGCCCCGCAGATCTAAGCGCCTCGAGACAGGTGCATTGTACTTCCATCAAGACTTGCCTCCCTCTCTGCTGCTGGCCGTAATGCACTGCTGGTATAGATTACGCACTTCCATTGTGTCAATGCCTCGCATCAGCATGTCCTGGGACCTTGCATTTGCACTGCTGCTTCCTTATTTATTGGCAATTTACCGTGCAATAACAGTCTTGCAGGCCAATCTTTGCGACATCCCTCATGCTCTGCCGGTCAATGCACTTGTGTCATGATTGTGTGTTGCTTCCTGCTAGGCACATCTCCCAGTAAGTCCCCCATGGTTCTGGACATGACTGGGGATGATGATGTGGTCGACGTCACAAGCCGCAACAGCAGTGTGGACATCATGGGCAATGACGCTACTGATGTCATTGACCTCGACAATATCTGCCAAGCAGGTAATGCACCGTATGTAGTGTGCACAAAGCCGTCAATTTCATGAACGTGCTTTCACAGCAGTAAACCAGTGCATCGCTTGCCCGAATCTGACTTGACCTTGACATGCAAATGGTTGCACCACCTTCTGGCTATACATGTCATCAGCTGTGCTCACTTGCTGCAAAGACTGCATCATTGCATGGCCAGCTGCACCCTGGCCCTGTGGTCCTCTGCCTGCTGCGCATTTACATAGCCCCAAAGTACTGGCCTGCATGATTGAAGGCAGCGTCAGCAGCCATGAAGCCCACAGAAAAGCGGTGCTGTCTGATCGTCGGCAACACCACATGCACTGGCTATGATCACCACATATCATACAGCAGCGCTAGCATGTGCATGACAATAAGTACTACGAATATCTTCAATTGCATCAGCAATGTGCACATCAGCAATTTGACACTTTGCAATGTGAAAGTTGGATTCCGTGTGTGAACACAGGACCGTCCACTCCAGCCAGGGACAAGGGCAAGGGCATTGCCATGTCCCCCCAACAGCAGGCCCTGCAGGCGTCACATGCTACCATGCAAAGAGACGCTAGTGGTGCTGACAGGTATTATATTTTTTAGAACCTCCCTGCATCATCAGCTGCTAGCACAGCAAAGCTTGCTCTTCTTTCAGAGGGGATCTGAATCCGGGAATTGAGGCAGCAGCCTCATGACGGTATCTTGGCCATGACAGCGTTCACAAATGTTAGTGAGACTCTTTGCCGAGGCACAGCAGCTTGTCAGAGTAGGATTAAGCAATGGCCAGAAGGGGGCTCCGCTGTTTGTGCAATTCATCCAAGAGCAGTTCAGCTGACGTACCCTGAGTCAAGGTGCCACAGAAGATCTGGCTCTGTGAAAGAAATCAGCTTTTCTTTTGTGACAGAAACCTAATTCATGGCTCTTGGACTTCTTCAACTAAGCTGCCACGCTGTTTGGCGAGGCAATCAAGCAGTCTCAAGTTATGACCCATGACCAAGCTGCATGTGCATCTCCTGTAGCTATAGTCCAAGGCAAGACTGGCTTGCAGCCACAGCAGCTGGGCTACCATGCATCCTACCAGGGCGGCTATTTGAATGATGCATAGTAAGCCAGAATACATATGCTTGCTTGCGCTTGCTGTAGGGAAGAGCTCAGGCACTGGCTTGAGGGGACTGCAGCTGGGCTGCCATGCAATCTACCAGAGCAGCTGCAGCACTTGACACATGCTGCATCATCCTCATCCTCATCCCATGGTGGCAAGGAGCAAGGTCCTGTCACTAGGCGCGACATGCTGGCGCTGCTGCCTCCCCGTACTGTCAACACGGTGAGCAACGTATAGATGTTGTTTGCTTTTTGCTGTGCAAACTTCGGAGCCATCTAAATGCATGGAAGTGCACAGAAGCACATGGAAAGCAGAACACATGTAAGAAGGGCAAAGCAATGTCAGTTGCCTCTGCCTCACAGGCTCCTGGTAGACTGCTTTCGCTATGTTCAGCTTGGCGATAGAGTGAAACTGGCAAGCAGCATTGATGTTGCCTTGTTTTCGGTGAACAACATATTGTCTCAGCTCAGCAGTGCAGTATTACGCTGCACACCCAGCATGGCAACAGTGTTGCTGGTCGCCATGCAGGGTTTTGCGTAATAGTGTTGTGCCGAGCTAAGTGCATGTGTCATTCACTGAGGACCTGTGTAGCATATGTGCTTGTGGGTGCAGCTTGCAGCTGTCATCATGTGCACACCTCTTTTCCTCAGCTGGTTCTGTGAAATGATCAATGAATGGTTTGCTATGTCTTGACTATGTTTGCCAAAGATAGGTACACGTAAAGGTATGGTCCCATGTCGAGCTGCAAATCCCTGAGCTTTGCACACAGGCCTCAAGCGCTTCTGCCTGTGTCGCACCATGACGGCATTATGTTTTGGCTGTGAACCTAGATGTGAGATTTATTGCTCTATGACTGTTTTAACATGGTTCAGCAGTGCTCTGCAAGCATTACCATTTGACACATCATGTGAGCATGTTGTGTGTTTCAAGGTCAAACTCTATGGACTTACAGGTTGTAATGCATGGACTTACAGGTCGTACTCCATGGACTTACAGGTCGTACTCCATTGACTACAGGTGGTACTCTATGGGCTTACAGATCATACTCCATGGACTTACAGGTCATACTCTATGGACTTACAGGCCAAAGCTATGGACTTACAAGTCAAAGTCTATGGACTTACAGGTCATACTTTATGGACAAGTAGCAGTGCATGTGCGCATCACACTGGTAATGGGACAATGTGCACAGGCAAGGTTTCCAATGCACAAAGTCATGCCATGCAGATAGAAAGGAGCATCTATGATGCCGCATTCAGGGCCGTTCAACACCAGAGGAATCCAGATGGAAGCGTGAAGCAGGATGCTGTGCCTGCTGAGCCTGCTGCGCATGATGCGGCCTCGGCATCACAGCCCGCAGGTGTGATCAGACTGAATTGCATGGACCACCGAGGCCACTTAACATTTGGCGCTTTCATGTTGCTCAAAGCCACAGCTTGTTTCGAGTGCACGCATGTACACACAGTCATAATTAGGATGTGTACAAGCAGCCTCATTTCAAAGGATCTATGATGGCCAGAGTTGTCAAGTGGCAGACTGATTGGAGTGCATTGTTGGGCAGCGTGTCAAAGGCAGTGTTGTTTCTGTTACTTCACCACAGCTTCTGTTGCATTCACCTGAGTCACTCAGTGTTTTTTACCTGAGATGAACGTTGTTCACATGTATGGCAGATGCAGGTTGTGCCTGTCTGCCACCACCTTAGCATGTGATAACCTGGACATCATGTCATTTGCTGAGCTGAAACTCATAATGGGGTGAGTGGTGGCAAGCCCTGCTGGTCTGCTGATGCAGCATGTCCACACTGTCTGCAGGACCATGTTAAGGTGCCCCAGCTGCAGACTGAGATGCAAGCCAGGGCCTACACACCCAAAATTATCATGCAGCGCCAGCCCATTTCCCATACGTGCCTAAGCATGCAATTTGATGTTGTAAGCGGAATCAAACCAGATCATAGTGGAGATTGATGTTGGCTGCATGGCTGTCACAGATGTCTTGCATAACTGCTATGGCCAGCCAAATTAGCATCATCTCTTCTGCTTAAGCTCTGCAACAGGTGCCATGCAGTCTGTCCCTAAGGCAGTCTATTTGACAATGAGTGTCAGATTGGCATTTTGCTGCAGGCATCGAGGGCTGACTCCTGGCAAAGGTCACAAAGCATGTGTTGACATCCTGACAGCCAACTGCCAGGGACTGTGTAACATCTGCCCGTTATGCCATGGCAGCATCTCCCACAAAGGAGATGTGCTACGCAACAGTGACGCCGTGGAAGGTAATCACCCATTTGACGTAGATACTCAGAGCCATTGCATTATTCGTTCAATTTTCTCATAGAAAAGCTTTGCATGATGTGCATGCTGTGTTCATGCTGAAACATTGCATGGTTTGTTTCTATGAAGACTTTAGCAAGGCACTTAGCACTACTCTTGGTGACTGCAATACTACACTGCATGCTAGATAGTTTACAGCTCCTGCAACAGTTCAATTCCTGAAGTGTTTGTTCACCGTAGCTGACCTGTTGCATGCAAGCGCAAGAACTGTATGCATGCTTGGCAGCCTGACAGCACACTCTTTCTATCAGCACTCCTGCAAAGGTTGTCAACCAACATTGCACTTGCCTTGTAAGCATTGCCCAATCATGCCTTGATCCCAGCTCACCGCCTGGTCAAGGGCAACGCTGGTCTACATTCCATGCATTGCGCAGGCTGGGTCATCAGACTCACACCTGTCAAGCAAATCTTCCACCATGCGCAGGATTGTCCCTTATGCTCACTCAAAGATCCCAACACTAACATGGCTTATCATATTATCAGGTTTTTGTGTGTCAACAGGTGCAGAGGCGCGCTGGGCAGATGGGACAGTACAGCAGTGCCTGGATCTGTGCTGTAGTGTAGACCTGGTGTACAAGCTCCTCATTCAGGAGATACAGCCTGTCCTGGGTAAGAAGCTTTTGCCAGGGTTTAATCAAAGGCCTTTTACAACACCAAATAACTTGTTCAGGAGATACAGACTGTCCTTGGTTAGCAAGATCTGCCAGGGTTTTCATCAAAGGTCTTGTAGGGCAAAACAATTTTACTCCTTCTTGAAACAAGTCTTGGAAGCAGAGGTATTTGTTCATCTCCTCTGTATGTGTCCTTGCTGTAGGCGTCAGAGCCTTTGCTCCGCCTGTTGATATTCCACGCTTGCTCTTCTGAGGCTTGCTTCTTTCATTTGCCTCTCGAAGTGCCTCCAGGTGGTCACTTCGTGCTCCTTGCTTGCATGACACATGACACAGCTTTATCTGTGCAGCTGCAGCAGGGTCGCCGCCAGGTGCAAGCGGGGTAGCTGGCAGGGGGAGAGGTAGGGGTGGTGGGGGCCGGGGAGGGGGTCGTGGGTCAGGGCCCCCAGCAGACCCATCCATGCAGCCATGGCAGAATCTCGATGGAGACAGTTATCTGGCCTTCTCAGCCATGTTGCAAGTATGGCCCTGACAGGGCACAAATGAGAAGTTCTTTGCATTAGTCAAGAGGCACAAAAGAGTTTGGGTCACAGGTACCATGCACAGGCACAGGCACATGTCTTTAGGGTCCCAGGGGTGTGGTCTGGAGGCTGCTGGGTTGAATAGCTTCCGTCAGTTCCTGTGAATAAGTCACGATCCTGTCACAAGTCACTGTCATGTTCAGAAATCACTATCCTTCCACGCAGTCTTTATCCAGTCCATCAGGAGATGCATGTCATACATGCATGTCATACGTCATCCAAGAGCAGGCCAGATGCGTGAGGCTGCCACTAGTTGTCATTGCCTAAACAAGTGTCCTCTGTGTTACAGCAGGGCCAGCACCCCAGCAGTAATGGGAATTGATCATCTGGATGTCAGCAGTGCTGCGTGATAGGTCCCTGGCATGATCTCTGTCTGTGGCTGGGTGATGGCAGTGTTGTATGTCCGGTCCTTACAGGCTGGTCATGTGCGCGTGCGTGCGTGCGTGCGTGTGTGTGCATGAACAACAACTTGAACAGGCATGCAAGCATGCTTTTGCAACGGAAACTAACGCCGAGTTGCGTTTTCAAGCTTTAATGGGGACTTGGTGCTTTCTTGGCCGGGCCGCTAGTTTCTTTGGGCCCGCTTAGTAGTTGGCCAGCTGTTAATTTAATGCGCAGTGCGTGGGAGGCCGCACGCTGTCCTTAGTAACGTTAGACTTTGCAATAGTTTAGGCCGCTTTGCCCTCAGCTTTGGGGTGGCGATTTTGTGCGCAAAGGCTTGTCAGGCAGTCACGCAGTGCTTGAGAGGACACCTCGCAGACTTTGTGTCTTGTCTGGAACTTTGCATGCTAGGATGACCATATGGGGACTTGCAGCATGGTGATGATGTCAGTATGTTAAAACCTGAGCTTGGGCTATGCATTGAGCAGCTGACGAGCTGGCTTGGCACCATGAGCATTTGCCAATGATTGTGCTTGGTGCTAAGCTCTGATCCGTAAACCCTAAATTCATTCATTCATTCATTAGATTTTAAAGGTCGTTGGGGCCAACCATGACCATTGGACCAGTAGACTGAAAGTGTCAGACAAAGATACCCAAATGTTCTAAAGCACTTATGAAAACATTAATGATCACAACTGACGCACTCTGAGCTAAACTAAAGGGTATGTCCAGATTGTGCTGCCACCAGGGTGTTCCTATGTTCAAAAACCTAGCTATGACTTTGGGATCATGTAGAATAAAAAAAGAAGACAGTGTAGGGGCTGGGCCCCAGAATATGTTTGTGAATCTGTTCCTGATGGCACAATATGCAGGGCAATCAAACACAAAATGATGTTCATCCTCTGCTAAACCAGAAGCGCAGAA
>JAABUI010001544.1_pt1 | contig 13213 bp, 10 predicted proteins | sample 5559111 | NCBI WGS metagenome assembly JAABUI01 (sample SAMN10711870, study PRJNA513365) | rock metagenome | isolation source: Antarctica rocks | place: Antarctica: Victoria Land, Buttleship Promontory
AGTCCCAAGGAGGAGGGATCCCATCCTTTCAACGTGGTCGAGCATATTGCTTGACCGGATAGACGGTGATCCGTTTCCCTGGGAACGGTGCTGACGTTTGGATTCTAAAGTCACATATCTCAAGAGTCGAGTGCGAACGATCAGCCTTCGGACGGACCGAGCCATTGGTGATCGATCAACAAGGCGCGAACGGCCTGCGCACAGCTTTACCCGTTCTCCTACACATCCCATCCTACGACACACTCGGGGTGAGCTTCCGGACCTCCACTACGCCGAGGACAAGCCGGACGCATCAAACAGGTGAGCCGTCGTACTCCCTTCTCGATGAATTGCCGCGTGACCGGAGAAGCTTATTTTAACGCTAAGATGGGCATGTGTTCCCTCAGGCTCAATCTAACCCTGACGAGCCGATCAATTCCGCCGCAACTGTTTCCGACCATTCCGAAGCTGGACGGCCGCAACGTCCCGCGGGCGGCAACACCGGCGTCAAGCTGGAATCCACTTACTGTGAGTCAGTCGTGGTCAATCCTGGATTCGCTGTCCTTTGACATTCCATCTCCATTGTTTCTTTCCAACACTGAAACAAGCCTCCCTTCCCTTACCGCTTGTGAACTGTAACCCTGCATGGAATGCCATCGAATCAAGAGCCTACTTTCGTACACCAGACTTGCGTAATTCTACCGGGGACAAATTTGGCGATGTGGCTCCTCGAGGGACCTTCGGCGTGGCGCTTGGGTTCGTGATAAGTTCCGCTAATTGCACGCTTCCATTCCTCCGAGATTGACATGTGGTCGCTCGGTGCCGCCCTGCGCCTACAACCGGTCCCTCAATTCGCTGATGATGATTCAGGCCTTGTTTCTCTCAGGAACGATCGCTGGAGATCGGAGTTTTGTCAGCATTCTCATTGCGTCAACCTGGTTTCCCAGCGCTTACCCATCATGGCTTCAGGGCCCTTGCACGGCGGATGTCAGCGGTAAGGTGCGCTTCCATATCGAGGGTGAAGCGAACCTGATGGGGCGCCGTCTAGGCCGACATGGACCTGGCCCCTACCCCGCAGAACTCTGCTCCGGGCCAGTCACGTGAGGTTTCCTTCCGACGCCGGTCCTCGAGTGGTCTGATCCATTCGGATCTCCAAATGACAACTTGTAATCGAGTTTCGGCCGGACAGAAACCGCGAGACTACAGATCACCAGCTTTTCCCGTGCAACGTCTCGCACCACCACCCCTCGCTCCCTATGTTCGACCTGAACAACGTTTCTTTCCACCATTTCCAGAAAATATTAGAGGTACCGACTCTCGGCAGGGCTCCGGTCCAAGAGCCAGCGGAAATCCGTCTGTCCCTCCCTCCCAGCGACCCGCGCCATCGTACCTACCTCCTCCGCCATCCCGTTTCCATCGACCATTATCGCCTCCTTCCTCCCGCGGACGGTCGATAGCCTCGCAACGCGCGGACCAAGCCTATTTTGCCGCACATGCAAAGGAGATGTCGCGATCACAATCGCATTCATCCCAGCAATCTACCTTCAGTGCACCTTCCGGCTACGTCTCGAGGCCACCCTCGAGTGGTTCAGGTGATGGGGTAGCGAGGGGTGAACAGGGTCGGGGGATGCATGCCACGTCGGAGCCGGCGCCGGAAGCAGCCGTGCCGTTGCAGCGGCAAAAGCCGAAACGCTCAAGAGTGTTCATGACGGATCCGCAACAACAGCGTCTGAGCGTTCTGTGGAAAGGGGTACGCAGTGAATTGTCCTGTCCGCGCACGAGCTAATGTGAAGCAGACCAAATTCCCCAACACGCATCAAAGGGAAGAGATTGCAGCTGATATCGGTCTCACGCCTCGGGTGGTGCAGGTCTGGTTTCAAGTGAGTCAATCTCGATCGAGAATGTATCGCCAGGACTGAAGAAGTCGCAGAATCGCCGCCAAAAATATCGCAAGCAGATAGATACCGACAACGTGCCCGAAGGGGCGGACCCGGCAGACTACGAAGATCTTCAGCAATCACCACGGTCCCGCCGAATGTCCCTTGACCAGTCTAGCATCAGCGATGAGCGAGTTTCAAGATGGGCAGCGAAGACATCGTCGAGCGCCACGTCATTGCCATTGACCATGGCGACCGGGCCGATCCTGGCAATCCACAACGGTCAGACCGGCGAGTCTCTTCTGCCTGGTCTTCGTCACTGATGATGTCCGTGCAGTCCAACGACCTACGAGCTATACTCGGCCATCCAGCTTCTCTTCCCGGCCCTTATTTACAAACAGCCCGCCCAGTCCCGCCAAGCGCAAGTTCGAGCTCGAATTCTCCTTACCTGCCATTCGTCCCAGCAGCTGGCAATCCTCTTTATCGGCAGGTCCCAGCTTGACCTATGCCTATCCTGGGCCAACTGCATCCTCCTCGAGCTACCGCCCTTACCCTTCCACCCTCTCCCCGCCGCCAACCGCCAAGTTCCCACCTGGCCCTCCACCGCTCTTCCCGTCCCCTCGTCGCATTACCTCTCTCAGCGGTATTCGGGATTCTACCGGTCCCAGACCCACCCATCTGCCACCCAACCTTGTTGCGCTAGCTGTCACCCGTCCGATAGATCCCACCGCTCGGAGCACGGAGTCGAGTACTCTTCCAAGCCTCGACCTCTGTTCACCGACTGTTCCGACTCGTCCTACATTACCGGATCGGGCCGCATCGAGCAAGGCGAGCAGGACAAGTCAGTCGGAAACGCTACCGAACTTTCGAGAGACCTTTGGCGATCGACTTCATGACAAAACCCAATAAGACCGCTCTGCCCATCCCGATCCTTCAACACCCAAATCACCTGCGTCGACGGAAGTATACCGATTATCAACCGTCCCGCCATCATTCATGTTCAACAGCCTCGACTGCCAGACACCAGTGCACACCATTGCACCTGTAAACCTTAATATGAACGACCTGTGCCCTCCCTCATCACCATCATCACTTGTAATATCCCCCGCATGACCGCTACCCACATGTTGAGAAATAGGATTGTATAGATATTGCATAGATCGATCGTGTTTAGGTCACGACGACCTTTCATGAATTGGAATATAGATCAAATTGCATGTCTCGACGCCCGCGTTCATAATACGCGATGCATCGTTGTGATTATGTAGGACACTGTAGATAATGCGGTCGAATAGGTATATACAATGCGAGGACTACGAAACGATGCTGGTATACTCGATTTTCCGAAATCATTGGTGCTTGGCGATCCATCATGACACGCCATTTCGAAGAATTTTGCCGACCCGACTGAGGAGCTCGACGAGAGACTCGTCGGTCCCAGTCCGTATCCCATTGGGCAGACTATTGCTATTCGCCTTCTTCTTGCCCTTGCTGCCTTTCCCCATAGGCGAAGGTGTTGGAATATTGAGATCTTGCATGACCCCTTCGATCGCAGTAAACACGCTAGACCGGTCCGTATCCGGTGTCGGCGACACCTGCATGATGTATTCGACCAGATCCTCGTCTGACCTATCCTCAGCCGACACCTTGCCGTCCAAGCAGAAGGAGAGGGACCCACGAGTCGGTCCAAGGCCTCTCTCCAAATGCAGATCCTGACAAGTCGGGTCTGCACATCTTCCACCTCCAGCTTCAGCCCTGCACATGACGGCATCAGGTTCCCGCTGAAGTCTATGGGTCAGTATGATGGAGGACAGCAGAGATCTGTCAATGCTCTCAAACGGGTCGGGGGTTGGAGAAGGCAAAGAGACGGGGATTTGAGGGAAAGCGGAGTATGGAGTTGACGAAGTGGCGAGTTGAGGATAGCGCCGAAGGATTGGTTGATAGGCGAGGAATGGCTATTGGGCTTAGCGACTGAAGGGAATTGAAGCACATACGGCGGGCTGATGATGGCTTTGCGGCGGTATTGACTGGCCGTTCGTTGCTGGTTGTGTGACTTGCGGAGACGGGGACCGGTGGAATTTTTCAGACTAAATCGCGTCCCCACATGAGTGGTCCGTTCGCAGACTGAAGAGTGGGAGACAGAAAACGGAAGTCATACCTCGCGCAACCGCTCTGCGTCCGCATCTGCGCCTAGAAGCGATCAGCTGCCACTTCCTGAGCGGTCTCACCATCTCGCCCTTCGCTAAGGTCCACTAGAATTGAATCAGTACGGTCGGTCTCTGCACATGCGTTTACCAACCCAAAACTGCTAAGTGATATCAGCAGATTGACGGCTTCGGTTGCAGATATAATTACCAGGGTCTTCGTCTGTGACCATGGCGTCAGATTGGTGCGAAGGCGAGCCATCGCTAGTTCCAGTAAGATCGATGATCGCGGCTAGGAGGTCCATTCGGAAAGTCCGGTCAAAAGAAGGAAAAGCTCACCGCTTGCCGATGTCACCTCAGCCACAGCAACTTCCATCGCCGACTGCGGGACACCCGGGAGCTTGCTCTCACTCGGTGTCGGACTTCCTTCAAGAGAGCTCAAATCCCCGCCCTCGGCGAGCTGAAGTCGCTTCACTTCCTTGGCTTTCAATCTCTCGGCAATCTTCTCCTTGAGCAGGCGTATGCCCTCTTCCTTCTCGGCGAGCAGGCGGTGCGTTTCTGCTTCGTTCGCGGTACCAGGTATCTCGTCCTCGTGATCTGTATCGCTGTCCGAATCGTCGAGCTTGACGACAAGTCGAATAGGCCGTTGAGCGTTACCGCCAAAGACTCGCCGCTTGGATGGCGGTAACAAGCGCGATGGAATGGACGTTGGGCGGTTGTCGAGATCCTCAGCATTTGGGCGGTTGAGTTCACGTGCGGGTCGAATGATGGGCAACGAAGCGGATATGGGAGTCGAGATAGATATCACGGGTGGAATCGATGTTGGTAAGCTTGAAGAAGCTATCTCCCCTTCTTCCGGTTCGTCGACATCCATGTCATTGACAGTCGATTGCAGATCCAAGACTTCCTGCTCCAGGTCGGCAACCTCTTGCTCGATGGTCTTTTCTGCCGCTGTGACTGGTGGCAAAGTCGTGTGAGTATCAGGTGTAGGAGTATTTTTAGGGTCCACCTCCATAAGGATGTCTGAGCTGACTGGCTGAGCGGTCTTAGCCGCAGCTCGCCGAAGCTTCATGCTTTCGAGGGCTTTCCGCCGTGTTTCAAGGATGGCGTTCTTCGCAGCGAGCTCGACACTGACTGAGACCTGCATCGAGGAGCTGCCAACATTATCAGGGGCAGTCCTTGAAGGAAAGACTGCCGTCGATGACAAAGACCCGAAATGTAGAGGAGATTTGAAAGGTAAAGGGTCATAGGGTGAGGGCAGATCGGTTGCTGAAACTTCAGCAGAGTCCATTTTGTCTGCTTCGTCACTGAGTACCGGCCGCTCGATAATCGCATTCACCGAGCGCCTGACTGTACGAAACGCCGATCCACGGGGACCAGGAGCCTTGGCAGTGACAACGGAGTGTGTCGGCTTAGTCGGCAGACTGGAGGGAGACGCGATTGGACGTTCTGGGGGAATTCGATACGCGGAGGAAGAGGATGACGCAGCCTTCGGTATACTAGGAGGCGATGGGGCAATGGCGAGGCTGGCTGCTTCGAGCGTGGAAGTGATCGAAGATGGTGCAACTGAGGAGCTGCTGCCATTGCTTATGGCAGAGTATGGAAGCGGTAAGCCATTTCTTCCCGGCGGTTGGCTCGGCTTGAAGCTATCGATCGGTATCGCTTGTGAAAGTCCCGTCCCCGTAGATTTCACCGGCGGTACCGCTGGCGTCCAATGTGAGCTCGATACTAGTCTCGCCGGACGAGTCCTCGGTGGACTCGGCTTCTCAATCAACCTGATCTCCGCCGAGCTTTCCGACGAGTTGCTTTCATCCCTCGTCATCGTCACCGAGACTTCCACTTCGGGACTATCCATCCGCCCTTCGTTACTATCCCGCGCTTGCAGCCAGAGCGCTTTCCGCCGTCTTGTGCCGGCTACGATCTCCTCGCATACGGCTGTGACATATTTGGGAGTGGCCCCTCGGCGGATGAGCGCGTCTGGGCTGAAGCCTTCGTATAGGAGATTCCGGATGATGTCCATGTATTGCTGGGCTTCTTCGGGGGAGATGTCTGAGAAAGTCATTGGCTGCTGCTTGTATGAAAGAGTAAACCCACCTGATGGAGCGGACTCGACAGGCCCAGGCGAGGCTCGAGCAGGTGCAGAATCCTTGTCTTCAGTTTTCAGCGCGGCGATCCGTGTTGACGGGCTACCGGAACGATATGACATGACACTTGACTTGCGAGGGCCGATAGGTGGTCGCCGATCACTTTGTGATGACCTGACAGGTGAAGGAGACCTCTTGCGTTTTGGCAATGAATCTCTCTGCGTCAGCGAGGAATCGCGCCGGCTCGGAGAAGACCCCCTCCTCCGCCTTCTCTCCCGCGCTTCTGGCTCAACCACCTTTACCTCCTCCTCACTCTCACTAATCTCCCCTTCCTCCTTCTCCTCCGCCTTCGCCGACGTGATCTCCACCTTCGCCATCGGCTCAACTAACGCTGTTGAGGCAGATCCATTCCTCGTGTCGGCGAGTGTTGAAGCGCGGTTCGCGCTCTGAAGGGCGGCTGTGCGGAGGGACGCGAGGTCGCTTGGGTCGGGACGAGAGGAGGCGAGGGAGGACGAGGTAAGTGGTGGGGAGGGTCTGGATGGGAAGTTTGAGGAACGAGGGGACGGGGCCAAGGCGGTGCTCATCGTGGAATAGGCGGAACCCATCCGCTGGTCGAGTGGGTGAGAGGAAGTATTGATGTAGTCGAGTCGCGCCGGAATGGACGCGATGACCCGGTCATCTAACTCATATGCAGTCCGTGTACAGTGCGGGCTGCGATGATGCTAATGTCACGCAGAGATATGAAACACTTAAAAGTGGCGATATGTGACGATGTTTTGACTTGATTTTGACTAGAAACGAGAGGGGATCATTTCTAGTGCGCACCAAACTCCTTTTGTGGCAACCCTTCATACCTTGACACTCGATCGTGTTTCTGCTACAATCATACATTTCGCTATGTGTGTGTGTGCGTGTATCCCGTACGTAAATGACAAAGTCATGGTGTTTTGGCTATGGGTTTATTTTACAAGTGAGTGATAGTGTTGGTTTTGGGCATGCAGGAAAACAAAAAATAGTGACACCTATCGGGGACTCGTTCGGGACGAGGGCAAAAGGCTCAATCACAACGGCCGAACGGTCCTCTTCCTCCCTCGCCCGCGGCCCTCACTCGAGCTCGGGCTCCTAGTCACCAGCTCGTCACTGGCCTGGCGGGGTGCTTCGCGATTGAGCGCTTTGCCTCGCCTGCTCCGCCCACGTCGGGGTTCTTCACCTTCGCCGTCGGAGGCATCGGCGTCGTAGGACCACTTGTGAGCGTAACCGCGACCGCGAGCGTCTACCTCTCGGATTGCAGAAGGGGATCGAGAAACCTGACGACGGCGAGAGCGGGAGTCCGACCTCGACCTCGACCTCGACCGATCGAACACTTCTCTCCCCCGAGATAGCTCCACTTTCTTCCCCTTCCCACCTTCAGGCATGATGATGTTCAATGGAAGGCTCCGTACGATCTCTGGTACTGACGACTCCGTCGGCGTGTCCGCTCTAACAGCAGGCATCGGAGACGCCTTCGGGACGCCAAAGGTTTTCGAGGGAGAATCGCGCGGTGATGGCATTGGGATCCCGGCGATAGACTTCGGAACGTACGGTTTGACAATGGACGGGATGCCGAAAGGAGAGAAGGAGCCGAGATAGGTCCCAATGTGCCAGATCGCGGAAGCGGTCGTTGCTATCGGACGAAGCGGACCAGGAAGCTGCTGCCGCTGGATCTGGGGCTGAGGCTGAGGTTGAGGCTGGCGGGACTGGGGAGGGCATGGAGCGCGGCGCAGCGCGAAGTAAGACGATGAGGATTGCTGATCATCGGTGACGACATCGATGTGTTCTGGATTATCGGTGATGATGGATGGGTCCATGGCTTCAGAAAAGGAAATGCTCGACAAGGTAGGAGTAGCACCGGGGTTATAGAAGGTCGCAGGTGTTCCCTTTGATTCGCCAACGGCAGGGGTAGTGCTGGTGATGACATCCACCCGTGACACCTCGGTAGCGGCCGGAACAGCCTGCAGGCCAAGACCAATAGGCTTGGTGTCAGATGGAGTGTTGGGAACAGTCACGCTGGTAAGGGCTTTGACGATGGGTCCACCGCCGGAATTGCCGATGTGGAGACCGGCGGAAGCTGAGGCAACACGTCCTTTCGGAGTCGTCCCGGCGGCAGCATGGCTTTCGTCGTGCTCGTCAAGCGGCTCATCGATTGGTGGAGTGATGCGGGCTAGAGCTTCGGTCCGGCGGGTTCGTGATCGCCCTCGCTTCGTGTCCGCATCCTCCCCCTGGCTCGTGAAGCCGTTGATTTGACCAGGACGTACACCTACTGCTCGCGCCCAGCTGATGATGTCCTCCCTGCTCCTCGATGAAGCAGATGATGCAGCGAGCGGAACCACGGGGCTTTGCGAAGTCCTGTGGCTCTGGAGATGGGACTGCGTCATCGAGAACGGCGACTTGGACGAGCCGGATTGGCGATAAAGCAATGTAGGGGGGCTCGGCTTGAATACTGGGAAGGGGCCTGAGCGAGGCTGCACCGGCATGGGGATCTCATTGTCACTGCTCTCCGAGGTCGAGCAGAATACGGCGTCGACATCCATAGGTGTTTTGGCTCCACCAGTAGTTTTGGCGTGATTGTCGGCTCCGATTGCTGGGATATGATTCCTGGTCGGCAGGAGAAAGGGTGAGGTGATGGTATTGAAGTTGATGGTGCCCGGCTTACGAGCGAAGGGAGGAAGGACGTTACTGCTCTGCCTAGCTTGGCGTTGTTTGACAGAAGCGCCCGGAGCAAGGGTTTGGGGAGCTGGAAAGGAGAAGGCGCGGCGATCTCGGGGACCGTATGGTTGATCGAAAAAATCGGCCGAGCGCAGAGCTGGGGGTAGCGCAGCTAGCGGAGGGCGATGAAGCGGTTTCTTCGTGGTTGACTTGACTCGTGATACGTGGCCAGACGAGGGGTTGGATAGTGGTGGTGAGGCGATGAAGGGCGGTATCGCTGATGTGAGCGAGACTGAATTGAGACCAGGTGAGGGGGGACGCAAGTCATCCAATCGGCATTGGTCTGAGCAGTAAGGCCGGCGAGGATCCCCCTGTTCCCATCAGAACACGTTGGCGGGATAAGCATGAGGTATTTACTGTACGCTTCGAGCACCTCAAGCACCACGCTACGTCCACATCCATGTCCATCTTGGCGGTCGGAGACTAAACAATGTGCTACTTCAGGCGCGCCCATGGACCTTCAAGCTGGGATCGGTCACTCACAATAATTGAGAACCTCCCGTGACACCACTACAACTTCAACGCACCCACCCTTTCAGCCCCGCACCTCGCTTTGTCCTCGCAAGGCGGACTGCCCCTTGTTCAGTCCAGCTGACCCCGGAAATGAAAGGAGGGACGTCGCGTTGATGAGCTAGGGTCAGGTGATGGCGAGATGCTGATCAAGGCAACGAGGGATGTCCGGATCGATGAGGAGAAAGGAGTGATATGGTATGGACATTGATGTGATTGGAGCAAAGGGACGAAGATGGTGGATAAGAGAGTCGAGAGGGTAAATGAAAGCGTCAGCATCGTCGTTTGAAGGGTCTATCACGATTCAAGCACATCATCCTCGGCGATCAAACCCCTCGGCTTCCAAAAACCAACTCGTCACGCCAGGAAGAGTGTTCCTCGGCCATTGGAGCGCTGAATGATCCGCGACCAGACGCAAGGTGGAAAAATGGATAAGATTTAGAGTGAATCTCAACTCACATCCAGGGCCTTCCTTTGTTGGGGAAATCTGTGGATTCCAGTGGATCGTTGTCTCAGTCTTGAAAGGAGGAAGGGCGAGGCGTAAGGGCATCAGATAAAAGGAGGGTACGTGCTCTGTGATGGCGATCAGTGCGAGTCCGCTTTGATCGGGGATCGATGCCCGTTTCCGGTGACAACGGTGACCCACCAAGCTAAGCGCACTTCCCTCAATGAGGAGATCCTCACCTTCCCAGGGCCGCACTCAGAAAACGTTTCGTATGGATGTCGTGAAGGAATGTGATCCGCGTTCTGAGACCACGGCGAAATCGAGTTGCTCGGACCCAGCGAAATTGAAACTCGTAGTCGAATGATGAGATGCCAAGCCGAAGGAATAGGGTTGAGGGGCCGGCGTTATTTCCTCATCGTTTAGGTTTGCGAAGGATATAGGCCAAGTCCGAACAGTAGGGGTGCGGCGAGTCGCGATCAAAGAGGACCCTCGTGGTCACAACCCCTTAGTGCCGTTGAGTGACTTGCAGATGACGAAAGGGTTCGTGGATAATGGTGCATGCAATAATGGAATGCGGATGCATGGCAGTCGCCGTCGCCGAGAGTATCTCAAACGGGTGACGCCGCGTTTTGTCTGAGGTGGAAACAAGGTTTCAGACTTAACGTAACAGGTCGGGAGGCGGACGTGTACCACTACGCTGGGAAAACTCGTAAGGGAGCCACGGGACAGATCGGCTCGGGATTTACCAAATGGGGGAGAACGAACGTGCCGGATTTCCCACATGATAGATGCTGATGGTGGAGTCGTACCTGAACACGCTGCCGGGTTTTCATTTATTCCGTGTGAAACAAACCCGGTCGGAAAGGTGGGCAGATCTGCACCAAAAATCACTAGTTTGTAAGGAATCGAAACTCTGCGAAGGCCCGGACCCGACTTAAGATGCCACGTGATAACACAATCTGAAACCCTATTCGTCCCGCATCTCACCGAGATCCCCATCTCAGAATCGGCATAATGCTGGGGATGCCGTCTTCTGAATAAGAGCAGGATCTGCCGTCCAGCGGAACGACAATCCCTCCATCCCAACAAGTATCATGATGTGACCGACCGCGGCTATGCGTCGTAATCATCGACAACCGTACCTAAGCCGCTCTTCTCAGCTTCCCGCAATACCAGATCCGCAATCGCCACATCCTGGATGCCGAGACCGATCTGAGTTTGTTTCTGTGAGCACATTACGAAAGTGGGGAAGGGGACATACGCTCTTGAATATGACCACGTCTCCTGACGACATGATGCTCTCCCCAAATTTGGGCTCCGCCAGCAGATCCTTCAGCTCCACCATCCCGTCTGGTCCCACACTTGCGGCAATCAACTCCCCCGCTTCTTGTGAACAGCCGTGCTTTGTGTCCACGACGACCAAGCCAGCTCGGCGGATGAGATCTGCGTCCACTTCTCGCATAGCGGGTGTGAAGGATCCAACGAGGACGAGATGAGTCCCCGAGGTGACGTCCACCGAATTGAAAAGCGGAGAGGTAGACGGAGTGAGTGTGAGGATGACGTTTGCGTTATGAACAGCTTGGCTCAGGTTGAATGGCTGCTCGCCGTCGCCTGGTGTTGGGAGGCCCGGGACAGTCGAGACTCTTAGCTTGAATGTGGTATTAGGGAAGTCGCCTTCAAGCTCAGCCAGAAGACTTTCTGCGCGAGGAGATGCTTGGCGGACAACCAAGGTGCAGGAGGTGAAAGATGGGAAGAGGCGGAGGAAGAGAGTAGCGTGGGCTTGGGCTTGGGCACCGGAGCCGAAGATGAGGAGGTTCCTTGGTGGCTGTTTTGGTGGAAGAGTTCGAAGGAAGAGGGCGGATCCTAGGTACAACGTCCTGTTGTCAGTCCTGGTCCCTGGTGTCATACGCGGACTGCAGGAAGACCTACCGCAAGCGTTCCTCAACGCCGTCAACCTCCTCGCATTGATCACCGCCTTGACCTTCCCCGTCTCCTCATTGATTAACACAGTCGTCGCCGGCAATCCTCCTTCCCCGCCATTCGTCGGCACCGAGACGATCTTGCAAGCCATTCCCCCAGCATCAGCTACACGAGACGGCATGAATAAGCTCGTCATGTGTTCTGATTTTAGCGTTATTCTCGGCGGACCTTGTATCGAACGGATGGTATCGGAGGGTTTGGCGAATTGAGAGGCGAGGGCGAGAAAGGCATTCTGCTGCGAGACGATGGCGAGCTCGGGATTTATGGTGGAGATGACACTGAAGACGTCGGAGGCTGTGAGGATGGTCACGTTACTCGAATGAGAAGCTTTGGGCTTGGTTAGCATGTTGACAAGGAGTTGAGTGCAGGAGGTTTCAAGAGAAGCGACTCGTGAGAAAGATCAGGCTGTAGATTGCAGGAAGATAAGACAGCACGTGACCATCTGCCCTGAATAGCCGACCTCTTCCATCGTCGACAATTTCTCCTTGTCGTCAGTCAAAGCCATGGCGGATGAAAAGATGAAGTGACACGCAGATGCGCACAGGCAAATAGGCGGACAGGTCATGCGTCGCCAGGATACAGGGAAGTAGAATGTATCTCGAGACCGCGTTGAAATTAGGCGCGTCGCGTTGAGCCAGCTCGACGTGTCGAAAGGACAAGTCGTGAAACCCGACGCGAGATCCCCCTGGACGGTCACGATTTCGAGCGCGACTTAGATTCGATGTCTATGCGCGCCTGTCCTCTGACCTTGCGCTTTCTCATTACTACATATATATTTACGCTTCGACCGCATGCCATCACCATCAGCCAATTTATACCTTTCCTTCCCGAATGCCTGACTCGGTGAGTTCTCCTTAGCTCCCAGCCATCGCGCTTCCTCTGTTTCCCACTGCTTCATAGGATGTGCTCGACCTGACCTTCGAGTCTGTAGTAGAACACCGTACATGAACGAGCTTGACATCATCCGACACACCCTACTGCTCTACCCCCTGCCACGCCGGATACCGCCTCTACTGGCTCCACCACTCATCTTCTCCGGCCTATCCGAGCGATCGACGAAATGACGCAAGCATCCCGCCTTTCGACGCCTCCAACACCCCAAAACTCCCTTCGCACGGAACATGTCACGTCCAATTGCTGACGAAATCGCGCTAGTATCGAGACTAAAATGCGCCCTACTTGCCAGAAGGAGTATGTGACGCGTCGAGGGGTTTTTAACCTTTTGTCACGCTCGGCGACGTGTCACGCAAAGGATAGTTGATCCCTGATCGCGTCGATTGGGGTGACTTTCTGCTTGCGCTTGTCCAAAGCTCAGAAATTCGTCTACAAGGCTAGCGCCTGCAGACGTACGTGAGACCAGAAGAGATAGGCGTTTGCGTTTCAGCGCTCATTGGACAGTGCAAGGACGTTTAGTGTGCGATCGACGGTCCAAGCGGACTGCCACACGAC
>JAABUI010001545.1_pt1 | contig 13210 bp, 20 predicted proteins | sample 5559111 | NCBI WGS metagenome assembly JAABUI01 (sample SAMN10711870, study PRJNA513365) | rock metagenome | isolation source: Antarctica rocks | place: Antarctica: Victoria Land, Buttleship Promontory
GCTTGCTTTAAGACCTGTGCTCTGAGCCCTTATGACTCGCTCGAATGTAACTTGCCTATATGTGCTTGCATCAACCATCCATTGCTCGCTCGCTCGCTCACTCATTCACTCACTCACTCACTCACTCACTCACTCACTCACTCACTCGCTCACTCACTCACTCACTCACTCACTCACTCACTCACTCACTCGCTCGCTCGCTCGCTCACTCACTCACTCACTCACTCAGTCACTCCCTCCTTTGTTACCTCACGCTTTTCTGGCAAGTCATTTTCCTTAATGTGCACTCAATCAGGCCATAAAAATGGCATTCACTTCTTAGCTCTGTACATGGCCAACGTAGAGCTACGTCACAGACATCCGTCAGACATGCAGTCGCTGCCAAACTCCCAACTGATGCATCAGCAAGCACCCCCCAACAAGCACTTTGCATGCTTTGCCCTCTTGAGCGTGAACGCCAGACTGACTGGTTTCAAGTTATCTTACAGGTTGCCAAGGTTGGCGTGCATAGCAGCCATCTCTTGGGCATCCAGGCCAAGTCCAGGGGATGGGTCATGCAAGAGTGCCACAGGGAGCAAGTGGACATGTCTCATGTCAACAGGCTCATCCCCTTACTGATGGGGCACCTGCAGAGCCTGGCCCCAGGGCAGTACCTGCTGACACATCAGCCTGGGGCTGATGCTGTCAGCTGCTTCACTGCACAGATCAATGACACACAGGATGAGCCGGTGTGTATCATGCACAACGGGCTGTTGTGTGGTGCCACAAAGGATCATTCAGTCTGCATCATGGACAAGAAGCTGTTTGTGTGAGGTGCTTGCTGTCAGTAAACGCGTCTTCAGACATATTCTGTGGCATGCTTTGCTGTGCAGACAGGTGCTGATTACAAGCAAGACCTGGCATGTTGACAGATGACTGCCAGCACTGCACGAGAGTCTCTGAGATCTTTTGCTCATCTCACAGCAGACTCTGTGCTTCACCCACCCTGGTCGAAACTTGGAAGCACATGCATTGAGAGACCCCTTGTACAACGCCGATGCATGGGTACATTGCTGATGTGCATACTGCAGGGCAGCCTGGGTGTGCCCCTGCCCTGTGGACCTCTGGGTGTACGCAAAGGCACGGTGTATGATCTCCACGCAGCACATGTCAACAGTGGCGCCACCGACACTGAACAGGTCGCTCTCCCCTTCAACATCCTTAACACTTGCCAAGATGGATGGTGCTGCACAGACCACCATCATGAGCTTGTCACTGCAGCTCAAATGCATCAATGCCAGCTCGTAATCTTGATGAGTACCAATGAGTGTTGTTGTGACACATACAAGGCTTGGTGCATGCCTGTGGATGTCACCCGACCAGTGTCAACCTCTGGCTGGCTCTGTTCCTTTTGTCTCCAGCATTGCTGTGTTGGGCTTGGTTAACGACGCAAGTCTGACATCCGTGCCATGCTTCTACCATGCAGGACTTGTTTGCTGGAGCCTGGCAGCAAGCAGACCCTGACATTGACCAGGTGCCCTTCACTTTCCCACCAGTTCATGGTCCCTCGAAAATGGGCAGGGGGAAAAGGGCTAAGAGGGGTATCTTCAGGGGCAGAGGAGCTCCTCGCCAGAATGGTGGGCAGGCTGCTAGGGGTAGGGGTCAGGGCAGGGACTTCATTCAGCACCCTGCAAAGCTACTGCCTAAACCACCCAAGCCTTCCAAAGCCAGACACAACTATGTCCCACCACAGCCTGCGCCCAGACGTGGAGTGTCAGCTGCTGACTATGCACAGGCTTTGGATCAAGGCTTGTGAGTAAATGTAAATGGATGTTGTGTTCTGCAAAAACATAAATGGGGTGAAGGCCATGAGACAACGTGAAGCAGCAAATGTGATGAGCATCAGGCTTCTGTTTGTTATTATCTGAAGAATAGTCGAAGCTGGACAAAAGTCTTGTGTCTGCATGCTGATTTATCGGTCTTTGTTGCAACGTTCACCATCGATTCCATTAGAATCCTTTCACAGTGCACCTCACAGTGAATGTCACATTTGCAAAGCATGAGTGTTGTGCTACAGGTTGTTCATTCTCTCTTGTGGCGATTGGCACAGAAGATGCCGTGCATGCACGCCAATGTGCAACACTTGACAAATCCTTTCATGCCAATTTAGGTTTTGCTGCAGCGCTTGATAACATATGTTAAAGATGTACTACACACCAAGGACAATACAGGCAGTTGTTTAAACACAGCTTCTCTTCTAAACAGCATGGCTTACCTGCATCAAAATACATCATGAAATACTTCAATGAGTTGAAATTTTTGAAAGGCCCTTGTTCAAATTCAGAGGCTTGAAAATGGCACAGAGCAAGACCCAACAATGCCCCATCATGTCGACCAGAAATGCTGTCATCGATGCAGGCAGATCAATGTTCGAACCTTAATGTGAACTCGCCACACCAGTGACAGTCTGGTCTGGCCAGACAGAGGGACTGACATAGTTTAATCACAGAGCTTGCATGCAACATCTTGCCAGAAAAACCAGAGTAACCACGAAAGACTGCTGTCATATATCATTCAACCAAAATTTTTGCAACCCCGTCTTTCATGAAGATGGCATGACGTGAAACATGTCCTTTGGTGATGAAGTGCTCCCAATCCCTCAGCTTGGATTTGCCTCGCAGCATGTCCCCTGTACTTCTCTTGATCACAGCTACGGTGAGCTTTGCCTTGCAATACAGCACGATGGAGTGGTCATCTGCACTGACCTCCCCTTTCAGCAAAATGGGATCGTCACCTGCCCCATTGAATGTGAGGTTGCTCATCTCATCCAAGTTCTCCTTATTCTGGGCGCATCGGTCAGTGTACCTCCTCAACTGGAAAGTCGTCCCACACAGAAATGCATCTGAGTTTATACTCAGCCTGGTCAGCACCAGTTTCTCCTCAGCCTCAGCAAGCTTGTCATCATCTCGAACCCTTTGTGCGTTAACTTCACCAGCATCCAAATCAGCGACCCCTGGGCCACCTCCAGCTTTTAGCCTTCCCGTAGCTCCCACATCCCAGTGTGGATGTTCATGCACAACACGGCGAGCTGCTGGAGGGCCCCTGACTGTGCGTGCCTGTGGCTGATGCGGTTCTTGCTGCTGGTGGAGGTATGCCGTAAGAGCTATTGGACCTCGTGCTGACTCTGCCTCAAAGCTGATGTGGACTGACTCCACAATATGCTGCTTCTCTGAGGTTGTGAGTTCTAACCCGCCTGAAGCCTCAAGGATGGTGGTACAGAGCATATCAGGACAGCGGCGCACTTTGCACAGGAGTGTCATCATGCCACTTTCCTCTGTGCTGTGCTGTTGCTTCAGGGTGACCCGTACTGTATCAGCTGCTGTGTTGGAAGGTTTGAAGGTACAGCTGTTCTGCCCGTCCTCTGCACATGAGTCATCACCTCTGAGCTTGGCATAGGGGACGCCTTTGCAGTCTTTGCAGTAAGTGGGGGGCTTGCCTGAGCCCATCTCCCCTTCGGTGTCTGTGAGTGGAACAGTTCCAGGCTGATTACCTGGTGTGGGGGGCCTAAATCTGTCAGTAGCTGGCTTATCCTGTGACTGGTCAGCGTCAGATGGGCCTGGTGAACTCTGCTGATCTGACACAGTTGCTGCTTCTTGTCCATGCTGCCGAATAGCTGATATGGAAACGTACTGAACACCATCATTATAGCTGGAGGTGATTACATAACCAGCCCAGGTCAGTGAGGCATGAATTGCGTCTGTGACTTGGTCAGGCTGGCAGTTCCACCAAGCAGATGAAAAGTTCCAGGCATCAGACTTTTCGGCATCCAGGACTTGCAGGATCTCACCCACAGCGTCATCTACAGACGCAATCCCAGTGCAACCAACCTGCAAAAAGACGCTGCATGTGGAATTGTGACCATAGCAGTGAAGGCTTTATTCAAAGCCAAGTAAGGGTGGGGGCACACTGCTAAGGCTGATAATGCCACAATGGTTGTTGGCCTGAGACTCAACATGCGCATGGCATGCTGACCCCATTAGTTGGTCTTCTGCACAGATGAAGTGATTGAGTCAGCATCACCCAGCGCAACAGCAAGCTGGGCAAACATGCTGCCTAGCATCAATTGACCAGATGGTCCAAAAAGCATTAGCATCCCAGCTTGGCATGCAACACATTGCAGACACATTGTTGACTCAAGCTCACCAGCGAGCCTTCTGAGTGAGCCAAGGCATCAATCTGTTGGTCAAACATGCTTCCAATTTCTGCATGAGGGTGCATCTGCCCTGAATCCTGACGCATATACACAGTTCTTGTCAACATGTCATGTCAATTACAAAGCATGTGATGTTGATTCAAACAGGATTTGTGACATTAGAGGCACCACTGCACAACCAAAACAGGTATGTGTCCCCAGTTAAAAGATAAACAGCATGGTCAAATGATTGAGTCATTTTGGCATTACAAAGCATGCTTTGTGTCAACAATACGCATGCGGAACAAGATAAACTTGCTGGATCACTGCTGGATCATCTTCAGTGTGTGGACTTGACATGCAACAATGTAGATGGGGGAGCCCACAAAGCGTGAATCAGACAGGGACGCTCACTTGAATCGATGTGTCAGCAGCAGCTGCAGCGGCATGTTGAGCAAGTGTACACATGCTCCCAGATTCATCGACAGAGCTAGCTTCTGCAGGGGAGGCAAGATTGCCCAGAACTGCTACATGCAAGCCGGATGCTGCATCCAGTGCAGTCATGATGAAAGGTCCTTCACCACCTTCTGCTAAGTCAAACTGTCGAGACGATTGAGGTTCTCCTGCATGAGTATATGGTCAGGTATATCAGCCATGAGCTTGTAGTAGACATCAGTAGAGTGCAGATAATAAGGTTCATGTTGCTGACACACAGAATGAGGGTCTGAGATTTGTGTTTGTCGGCAGATCCACGGGAGCATTGCGCATGCCATGGCATGAACATAATATGCTACGGGCAGACAGTCAGCTGCATAAACATGCAGTACAATGTGTACGATCACAACTATCCAATTGTGCAAACTCGACAGCAGATATGCTTTTAGTACAGTCCTACGATAGCATTGCATTACCATTTTATACGTATCAAGGAAACATTCCCATGTTCAAAGCAATCTTGAAGCCATGTTGTGAGTCCAACACAGTATAGAGGACAGAGTAGGCAGCAAAGCAGTGGCAGCAGGGCTGCTTCTGCTGTGAATCTGATCGCATATGCACAAATACTCTACTTCAGAGACTTCACCTTCCAAGCTCTGCCCTCTATCAGAAGTATTGATGGTGGGACCTGGAGAGGCAGTGCGGGCTGCAGCTGACGCATCGGAGGACTGGTCTGCGCCTATACATAGCAACCAAGAAAGAATCAGGGCCAGCGCAACAGTCTGGTTGTTGGAACAGTGCACATGAGCAAAAACCATTAAACAAAGGCCAGCAAGAAACGACAGCTTGTTTTACCTCCTGCGATCTGCATCTGCATAGCCCCTAAACTATGCCATAGCCCTTCCTTTCGACTGTCAGGAAACAAATGCATCTGTGTTTGGCAGATCAGCGTCACAGGTGCACACGCATTGCCAAGGGTTGCCACCTGGAACAAGCCTGGAATCTGCACAGCTGCCCTAGATGGATTCGTCATCCAGAAAAAGGTGTGATGGTTGAGAAAGCTGATTGCACTACCACCTAGCTCAGAGGTACCTCTCTGCTCATCATCAAACCTTCTTCCAGAGTACATGGCAGCCATTCCTAGGTTGCTTGGTGCCGACAAGCATCTCTTTGTAGCATCTCATAAGACGACGCTGATGATTGCTGACGCAAGGATTCCGAGGGTGGGACTGCTTGTTTGCTGAAAGTTGATGTCTGGGCATAAGCTTGCACCATCAAACCAAACTTGACGATGTTGTGGCGACCTGCTTGAAAGCCTGTCATGTCATGAACTCCGATATAAAGGTGATCTTGGATGCGGCGTGCTTCAAAAGCAAAGCTGACTTTAGCTGTGCCAAAATCATCACTCTTCAGTGATTGATCTTGACTACTTAGGCGGACTGTCAACATGTGAGCTGGCACGTCATTAGGCTCAAAAGCACATACAACGCCTCTGTTGGAGATTGGACTGCCGCTGATCTTGACTGGTCTGGCAGATGCATACTCCTTGCACAGGCGTTCATCAAGACAAACCCATCGCGATGGGATCTCTGAGCTGCTCAGTGCTGTTTCTGCTTGGCGTCCTTGCCATGAATCAAACTCACCAAGTGCCTGCATAGACGCATGGCATCAAACAAGGAGCCATGATCCTGGTACAAAACATGACTGCGTCAACAAAACTTGGACGTGCTCCTGTAGAGGCCGCCGGGCCTAAGTATTCAGACTGGGCTGTAGAGTCTGGTGTAAGTATTGCAATGCAAGTGATGGAGCTATGTCTGCAGGCATGCCTTGATGAGCAAACCAAAAATCGTCCCAGCATGACATGCATACAAGCATGCTGACGTCTGCAACGAGAGAGTCTCGCAACAAATGAATACATCAGCAAAACACATAGAGTTTACCGCTGACATGTTTGCACTGTGGTCAGGGGTGCCTCCTGGATGTGTCTGACAAATACAGCCTACAAAGTCCAGTACCCTGTCAGACTACAGATGAGTTGCAGACAGCAAGACAACATGGAAGACAGCATGAAAGGGTCAAAGTGCAGCAACGCTACGATTGCTGCCAGCAACAGCAATCTGCAAGCCTTGTGTCTTCAGCAGGCCAATGTCTTAAGCTTACATCATGTGCTATGTCCATGTGAATTAGATCTTTGGCCATACCTAGATGCCGAGCCAAGCTACTATCAAGGTCGAAGTGTGGAAAGTTGTCTCGTGATTCCATGAATGCAGCATGTGTGCACGTACTCTGTGCCAGAGGACACAGTGCTTTGCTCCTGTACAGTGATCTTCTGCCCTTCGGCTCCTATGACAACCAGTACTCCGCTTTGTGGACCAAATGATTGCAGTTGCATGCTTTGCCGCAAAGGCAAACTGCAAGTACAAGCTGGGGTCTGCTGTGCATACAACCTGAACAGCTGTGAAAAGCTTCATTTCAACAGGCAAATACAAGCTTACAGCCTTTAAAAGCAATCATGCTCAAGTGTACAATAAACAGTGAATGCAGTCACCCAAAAATCCACCTTGTCCTTTGCACCACATATCAAAGAGCAGAAATATGTGGAACAGCTGGATTTTCTATGTTTAACAAGCCCAGCAATAAGCGAAACTCACCGACACTTTGCAAAGTCGGCTGGCTGCAGCAGAATTGGCCTTAAGACCAGTCTACAGGCTATACCAACTGACTCCCAAGGAAGCAGTAGCGAGATCTGCAGATATGGTATATTATAAGTGCGCTCACCTTTTGGAGGTTGATTTCACGCGCAAAAGTGAGGATTGCGTCCCTTGCGACGGCTATTGACGTAGCAAATTCGACTAAAATCCTAGATCACTCACCTTGCCGAGTACAGAGGAGTCCTCGACCGCAAGCCTGACGGGTCTCGCTCTGTGTTCAGGCGGTGCGACTTTGCGATGAACCTGTATAAGAGACGTCTGAGCGTGCGTGGTATATCAAATCGAAGAGCAAAGATAGGAGAGACTCGGTCGAAGATGAGACAGGCAAGAGCTCAATTACACGACTTCGCTCCGAGACCAACAGGGTACTGAACCGGGTAATGGACAGATTGTTTAACAGGTAGCTGCAAGAAGAGCAGTCAGAGTGCACCACATTTTCAGCTGCATGCTAGAGCTGGCACAATAAATTCTTGCACCCGCAGGCAGAGGCACTGAATGGCAATCAGTTCTTTAACACATGTGGAGTCAAACTAGAAAATTGTGCACTTATGTGATCATGCTTGCCTGTTACTTGAGGCGTTAAATCCGAAACACGTCCCTTGGGATGCAGTGATTTGCGAAGCCTAGTGACATGCCTGAATCGTGGAGGATGAGAGCCAGATGCAAAATGCGCACAATGTGGGAGTGGTTTAAGCAAGCAGCTTGTCCGGCTGCATGATGCACTGACATGCATCTCGAGGGCTATGTTTACAGCAGTAGGTGTGAGAGAAGCTGCTGATGCTAGACGCTGTATCGAGACAATTGATTCAGTGCAATGTCCAGAAGCAGCTGAGGTGACAAAGCTCAAGCTATATCGCTGCCAGCCTGCTGGCTTATGTGCCCAGTCAATGCAACTGTTGCAGGCAAAACCCAGCAAGATGTACCTGGTCACATTGCCGACGACAGCTCTTACCGTACCCACAGCATTGTGAGAACTGAACAGCAAATCTCTGATCACCATCAACGCGCAGTCTGCAGCAGTGCACTTTCAAGCACAGGCTCCTGCCATCTTCGATGAACTTAAAAACCCACTTTTTCAGTAATCTGCTTGCAATGCTCATGTGCCTTCACTGCACATGATGTGTCATTGTGGAGGCTGTGGCATGCCAGGCGGCCGATGCTGTTGCATGCCAGGGGGAAGCGGCATGCCAGGAGGATACATGCCTGGCCTCATTTGCTGATATCCCGATGGCGGCGCACCATACTGCCCAGGAGGAGGTGGCATGCCTGCCAGCACAAACAACAAGATAAACATGGTTGTTTGGCAAGCAGACATTTGCCTGTTCCAGAACAAGGTCACAACACAGCCTGACAAGGCATGTGTGCAATGCTATATATATATGCGCTGGTGGCTGCATGGTGCTGCTGATGAAACGTCACTTTACCCTATAGGCAGTACAGGCATGTAGTTACGCATAGATCTTTGGAATGTAAGCAGTCTTGCAAGGCTGATCTACAGGGAATCAAAATGCAGTCACTGCTGTACATACCTGGAGGCATCGGCCTGGGCTGTCCGAAACCAGGAGGGCGTGGCATTCCAGGCGGGAAGTTCCCATACATTTGTGGAGGGTACTGCTGGGGTGGGTACTGCCCGCCCTGCTGCGGTGCTTGGCTGAATTGGGGGGGCATAGGGGGTCTGCTGGTGGAGGGGTACTGCTGTGAAGAGGGGGGTTGAGGGGGAGCCTGGCTGCTTGCCCATGGAGGAGGTGGTGCCCCACTTGATCCTGCAATGCACAACTTTTTTGCCACTCTCTGCAGGAAAATTGAATAGTGAGCCTGTAGCGGCTTCATAACAATAATCATTACAGGTGTGCTACCCGTTTTGCTGGGTGCCTACTAGGTGTACTTGAACCTAGTTCCGCACTTTGACAGCTTGTAGTGTACACACTGTAACTGTCTAGCAATGTAAATGTCAAGACATGTTGTGCTGAAGTACTTGTCCACTTGAAGATGTGACAGCCTCAATATGTCAGCACCCCAAAAATGATGGTAGACAGCCGTTGCACAGCCTATTGTAAAGCAGAGCATACCTGGCAATGGAGGAGGGGCTGGTGCAGATGGTGGTGGGGGCGCAGAGGGGGCAGGTGGGGGTGGGGCATAGCCATTTGCCATGGGAGGTGGTGGAGGTGGTGCTGCACCCCCAGGAGGGGGTGGGGGTGCTGCACCCCCTGCTGCAAATCCAGATGGGGCATGTATGGCTTGTGGGAGGGCAGGTTGCATCATGCCCTGCCCTGGCTGTTGCCGGGGTGCAGTCGCAAACAGTGTGTTGGGTCTGCTTTGTGATGACAGCATGGCCTTCTTGCGCTCTGCCAGTTGGCGCTCCGCTGGTGTGCCATGCCGCTCTCCTTTGCTGTCCTTTTTGTAAGCATATGACACAGTAATGGCCCTGTAACATTACAAAATGTCAGCACAAGATGAAATGTCAGTGCAGGATGACATGCCAGTACAAGATGACATCGCAAGATGACATGCCAGTGTATTGTACAAATACGCACGACATGCTGATCTGCGTCCTTTTGTTGCTCAGTACACTAGGCCAGCATGTCCGTGCATGGGCTCGTGAACAGACGCATGACAAACCCAAGGCTGACTTCCTGATCTTGTGCCACATGCGCTTTACCCAACAACATGGCATGCCCTGTTCTGGGCATGCTGAGCTAGCAGGCTGCATGCAGTACCTGTTACAGAGGTACTGCCCACTCATGGCCTCTATAGCTGCATCTGAGGCCTCAAACCCATCAAAGCTGACAAAGCCAAAGCCTCTGCTTGCTCCAGTGTCAGGATCCCGCATGATCTTTGGCGTTGCAATGACCATCCCAAATGCACTGAAGGTGTCATACAACAGCTGCAACGGGGATCAGCAAGCTTCAGCATCATTTCAGCAGCAGAACAGAGTAAAGGAACAAAACAAGGTAAACAGAGGATGCAACATGACATGTGCAAGGTGGGAACTCAGTACAACATGCATGGCAGCAGAGGTACAGTGCGATGCTCAGTGCTGTGGGCAAGCAAAGCAATGTGAATGGAAAGTAATGAGCTGTTGGTCACATTCACCATCAATTTGCTGCATACCTTCTCGTCAACGTCTGGATCCAGATTGCCAATGAACAAATTTGCTCCCACGTCAAGGGTGTCCTTGTCTTGTGAGGCTTTGTTGACACGAATAGCTTTGCCAAACAGCTTAATCATATTCAAAATTTTGATAGCCTGCAATGTACCCGAGCGCTTCATAACATCATGGCTGCTCAGTGGCAGCATGTAAGTGGTGTAAACAGTATAAATCAACTTTACCCAGTGATGTTTCAAGCATGATATATGCCACACAGTAGAGCCGTTGCAGCTGTGGAATAAAAATATGCTACACACACACTGACAGCACAAGATTTACTGGACCTTGCAGCATGCATACAGTGCGTAGCACAAACTGCAACTTACATAGTCTGCATCTTCTTCACCTCTGTACTCAACAAAGCCATATTGCTGATGCATATTGGTCACCCTGTCCTTTGGTAAATACACGTTCACTGCACACACATGCACATCTTGGTAAGCTCTTTGTACTGCCTTGCGCCAACGCACTAGCACTGATCACTGCTCAGGAACGTACCAACAGGTCCAGCTTGCACGAACAGCTCCCAGACGAGCTCCTCGGACATCTGCATATCAGCTGCTTGTCAAGGCTGGATTGCAATGGACCAACGGCTGAGCACAAGCTATAGTGGTTCACTGGTACAAATTGTGACACACAAGCTGCTGAAGCAGTACCTGAGGATCCAGGCCTCCAACATACACTGTTGCGTCTTGATTCCTGTCAGCAGCATGTTGACCTATGAGATTTGCACCGACACCCGCTGTGATACGACCTCCGGCTACGGCAGCCATGGTTCAGATCCTGAATAGGCGCGTCAAAGGGTACTAAGCTCTTAAAGGGTCAGCACAGCGCTGACTGCATCACAATCCAGGTCACTGCACTCACTCTCTGGCACACATGCGCGTCTACACGACATTTCGCAAAGCACACGCTCTGTGCATTGCTATTTGACGAATTTGCTGTTAGTTATTGGCTAATTTAGGCTTGCCTCAATTGACCTAACAGGAGTAGCTGAATTTGTTACTCTCGGTCGAGTCCCTCGCATCCGTCCTCGCATTGCCGTTTTGACGTTGGCACAGACACCAGCAGTAACCGGTCCGAAGGAAGGTTGGTGTGCCAAATCCGTTGTCGGCAACAGCGTACATCGAGAGCAGCACTCGCTGATCATACTCCTTGAGGTCACCAACGCAGGTCGCTGCCGTCTGATCGCTTGACGTTACAGCATCATCCGGGACTCTTGCGCCAGAGTCATCTGCGGAAGGCAACAAGGGATTCAATGCGGTTCTGATGGGCACCAATGGTGCTGGTCGGACTGGTCAAGTGGGACGTTTCAGTCGAAGTGGCAGCTCACAACTGCCCAGACGTACGAGTAGTTCGCATCTCCCACCAAGATATCCTGGGCAGACTAGACACACGCGCCAACCTGAGCACCAGGGCAAACTGGTATTTAGCACCATCGCCAACCCAGTGTGTTGTCAATTCGCCCTCGCAGCGGCTGATTGCTCTGCATCTGCAGGTGTTGTTGTTCTTCATTATGATTATTGGCAGCTGCACCGTTATCATACAGCACAAGCTGTTCCTACCTGTAGGCCCTTGTTTGCTTGCTGCTGAGGCTGCAACACCTGATCAGCACCTTGCTGCCTTCCATGTTATTTTGCTGTGAAAACATCTGCAAGGCATTGTGCTGTAGATTGATAGCAAGACCTCAGACCCACATTTGCATCGCAAGCATCTACGAGCTGAAAATCAGGACCTGCGAGAACAGGTCGGTGATTGAGCTCATGCATGCTGCCATGCTGTCATCAGGAAGATCTGTGTGGCCATATCCTGCTGTCATGACCAGCTGCATTTGTGTTGCTACAGCTTTTCTGACTGTTTCAAGCTTTCAACAGATGTCATGTGATTCTGGATTCGTGCTGCAGTTCACAAGCCACAAGCTGTCAACTCTGCACAGTTCTTACACTCAATATGCCATCCAGAACGCCACTTCCAAGTTGCAAGCTGCAGTAAAGGTATGTCTGATATCCCAGAGAGCATAGCAGAAGCAGCGGTGAGACAGACACAGCTGCATGAGTAATCGTTTCTGCATGGCTACTGCCATCTACTTAATCCATTGCATTCGCCTATCAGCTCAGCTGGTAGGCCATGTGTCCTGCTGCAGGAGATCAAACGACAGCAAGGCAAAGAGCAACAAATCATTCAGATATCAGCAGACAATGACGTTCAGCTACTTGATGCCTCCCTGGTCTCAGACCCCCTGATCACCCACAACTCCACCCAAACACCATCCCCCAACCTCCTCAGCCTTGACCAGCTCAATGTCAACAACAGCGCAGATGCGTTTCACTTCCAAAACAAACTTGACCCCACAGAAGATTTCAGCGCCACTGGCCTAGACAAGAAGCGACGGCTGATCAAGGAAGCTGCAGCATACTCTTGGAAAGCATACGAGGAGCATGCATGGGGGATGGATGAGTTACAACCCATCACGCAGGATGGGAAGGAGAGTCTGGGTGGAATAGGAGCCACTATTGTGGACTCACTGGACACTCTGTGGCTCATGGGACTTAAGGATGAATTCAGCAGGTGTGCCTTAGTTTAGTTGTGTCATGACTTGACATCCTCTGAATGTCAGATCATGTTGGTGCCTGACACAGAAGCTATGTATTTCTACTGAGCAAAAGAATTGCGCTGGCTGTGCTTGAGCTAGCTTATGATCTATGCTTGGGTTTTCCACAAGCCTAGTCATGCCAAAAGGACCTT
>JAABUI010001548.1_pt1 | contig 13198 bp, 14 predicted proteins | sample 5559111 | NCBI WGS metagenome assembly JAABUI01 (sample SAMN10711870, study PRJNA513365) | rock metagenome | isolation source: Antarctica rocks | place: Antarctica: Victoria Land, Buttleship Promontory
TTGGAATGGTGTATATCCCATGGGCGATTCTTTCAATGGAGATTTAGAATGCCTTGAAGCGTCATGGGCTAGGCGTAGCGTCACCTTGAGGATTTTGCAAGGAGTTTGAGACGTTTTGGATTTTCCGGTTTACTTTTGTCTGGGACGTCAGGCAAGGTGCTAGGAAGTAAGATTTTTTTAGGGGGGATTTGGGCCGGGAGGACTTGGGGGAGCGGAATAGGGAGTGATGGATAGACAGATGTTGCAACGCTTTTTGTCCATGGGCTCAATTGATGTAAGAAGGGGTATACCAGTCGTTGAAGACCAACGCCATCGCCATGCTTTCCACAAAAGCCCTCCACTTCCACATATGCTAGAAACGCCCACTTTTCCGGTCCTTCATCTCGAATCAGCGGGGACGAGGTGTTGAGACCCTGGGCCCGGCTGATGTCGAGAGCCCACGCTGTACGATCACTCCTCCGCCCATCTCCTCTCCCTCAACGGCATCTCTTTTCCATCTCCCGCTCGACTGCCGTCTTGCTCCGCCCTCCACGCCCAGTATTCTCCCAGTCTGATTTCTGCGTAGGAGGCGTAGTCGAAGTCGATTTGGGAGATGGTGGCTTGAATGAGGGCCCAGATGCCCCAGTAGAGACCGGGGACGCCGCGGAAGTGGTCGATTTCTTTGAAGATCTGTGAGACTAGCTCATCACCTCCTTGAATGCGTGTGTGGGAGCAGTAGCTTGATATGTATTCTTCGACGAAGGCGCGACGAACGGAGCGGGTGGGGATGTTGTTGTAGTCGCAGTCGAAACCACCCCATTCTGCGAAGTGGTTGGCGATGTCGAAGGCTACGGGGGAGGGCACGGCGTATTCGTAGTCTATGAAGGAGACGGTTTCGGTTTTCGGGTCGGGGTTTGAAGCGGAGCGAGGTTGGACGATGACGTTGCCGCTGAGAAGGTCGGTGTGTCCGAAGACAAGCTGGTGTGAGGTGTCAGTGATGCATCCTGGGTGCACAATAGGCTTCGCGTACGCCGTTGGCCCCTAAACCGGGCGTGTCTCCCAGCTCGGATACTGTACGTTCCAGCTCTTTCTGCAGTGCCTTTTTCCTGCCTCTTTCGGCCTCATTTGTTGTCGGTAGAGCAAACACCCATTTCTGCATTATGGTCCAGACATTCGGAGCGGGTAGGTTGGGGGTGATTTTGTTGATGGCTTCCAGAGAAGGAAGCGATTTTGGCGGAGAAGATACCGTGAGTGGCACCTCTGGGCCAGAGTCCTGGACAAGCGCTATAGTTCCTGCGGAAATAATGGGTAGGGTCGCATGCCATTGCGCGAGTCTACGTGCGACTCCACGCCATACCGGCTCTGTTGTCAGATCGGCCGGACTGCACACTCGACCACGGATGAATCTATAGATGAGACCATTCTGGAAACGGGCGAGCAAAGTTGGGGCAAGCTTGTGTTGAGACAGCAACGAGTGTGAGGTAGCCTCCTCTGGTTAGGGGTCAGTGTTTGCTGGTTGGCGGTCTCGTGGAGTAAGCGGTGAACGGTGGGCTTGGACCCACTCTCTCGATCGATGAGTACTTCTGTTCCTTTTCCATAGGCCCTGAGCAGCACTGCTTCCTGATCGATCTGCTCATCGGTGTGGTTCGGGCGTCGTTTCACAGCCTTCAATAGCTGCGTCGTGTATGTCAGTGTACAGGACCATGCAATGCGGTATCCGTCTTGCCATGTCATGAAGAACATACTGTGTTCGTGATTCCATCAGTGAACCTGATGAACTCAATCTGTCCTTCCCCATGTTCCCAGTCCGGGAAGAGCGTCAAGATCAGCCGTAGAGCCGAAGGTTGGGAGTCCGCATTATTATAGGAGAGCGGTATGTGTCGAATGTCATCGGAGAGAGGAGAATTCGGGCTGGTCAATGACATGATGAGAGGGAGGTCATTGAAAGAAGGATTGTCCGGACAAGTGGGTAGCGAAGAAGGTAAGGTATCTGGCGATGACAGCGGCAGCTACCTTAGTTGATCAAAGGCCAGGATGCACCAAAGTGCGTAGGTGATGTTCCCATAGGATCCTAGAAATGTTGCTTTTGCTCCTGTTGCCAAAGATTGTTCTGTCTAGAAGGAAGTCGCGTGAGCGTTCTGGTTCGGCTTCATTAAGCAGACAGCGGAATCAGGGTCAAGGAAATGTTCAACTTACCGGCCAGCTCAATGCTAAGTACCTGCTTCAGTGGCAGCTGCTGATGAGTAGCAACTCTCTCCGACTCTGATGCCATCCTCAGTCTCCATGCCTTCTCGGCCACTGTGTCTGCTCTCTCGGTTACCTTAGCTGCCTTAGTTTCAAGCCCACGGCGAGACGGCCTCTGAACGGGAATCCCAAAAAGCAAGAAGGTTGGAAGGGCGGCAGGCTTCTGCGACACCCCACGCAATAGGCACGCCACCAGAGACAACTGTGGCGTCATCGCCCGATGTTGCAAATGCACGTCAGTGGTACCGGAACGGCATTCCTCCACATGGTACTGGACCGCGGAGAATTTGGATGGCTCCTCCGTCGCTTCGAATATTATTGGTTTCAAGGAGACTTGAGGCACTCATCCCACACTTTGCTGCCATGTATCGACGGACCGTGCCATGGGTGGTAAAGGAGATGGGCTTGAGATTGGCTTGCACTATTGGCGCCCCAATCACGTTGCGCCGTTGTGTGGTCGGTGAGAGCAATAGCTCGACCATCACCTCTCATGGAGGTGGGACGTGATCCTAGTCCTTTGTGTGTGTGACTGCTGCTGCTCCTTTCAACTTCTGGCCTCTCTTCCGTTCGTGTCAAATCCACCGTTCAATTTGAAAAGAATTGGCTCGTTCACCAATGGCTTGCCTATAAATACAGAATACTTGCCTCATCAGACTTATATCCCATCTACATGGTTAACGCTCAATTGGCTCTCAAATTTGGGTTGCTGGCCCCCAAAGACCATTTCAAGAAGCTTTGATTTGCAAACCCTGGCTGAGGGGAGCTCAGACTGTTACAAGCGCTATCGCAATGAGCAGCTCTTCTCCCTATGCTATCGCAGAAGACAAATCTCCCCTTTGGAAATCTGGCGAAGAATTGGCAGCGGCGGCATTCGTAGGCATAGCCATTTCTCTGATATTTGATGTCAACGTGGGTATATGGCGCGTCTTCAGGAAACCGCAGGGCCTTTACTACTGGTCGATGAAGTTAGGAACCATCGCTTGCCTGCTTGATGCAATTGGTGTCATACTCAAGTACCTCGTTCCAAATCCCTATCAAATTTGGGGTCTTTACACTGCTTGTCTTCTGGTCGGCTGGTCAATCTATGCTCCTGCTCAGCTGCTCGTTCTTTACTCTCGGCTTCATTTAGTTAATAGCGATCACAAGACACAGCGATGGGTTTTGTTTATGATTCTATCAACGATTCTGTTCCTTGTCATCCCTACCTGGGTTGTTGTTTGGCCGGCGTATGACCCCGATCCAAAGATCTCTTCCCTATGGTCACCACGGGATGCTATTGTTGAAAGGTGTGTACAACCCAAGAAATCGCTGAACCATTCAGTGAAACTGAATGAGGACCAGGTACAATCAAATAGGGTTCACCCTTGTCGAGATCACACTAAGCGGCATCTACATTTGGTCACTTCTTGGGCTACTGAATCTCAAAGCCAGTGTCCGACAACGCCGCGTCATGCTCGACATCATCTACGTCAATGTCATCATCGTCTCTCTAGACATTATCGTCGTCGTCCTTGTATATCTGAACCAGACTGGGATATCTCACCCCATGCAAACCTTCAGCTACGCTCTGAAACTCAAGCTTGAATTCGTTGTCTTGAACCAGCTTATGGCGGTCGCTGCTCGAGGCGTTCAAAGAGCTAACTTTGAGGAAAGGAGATACCACCACTCTTCTGCTACTGACCCCTTTTCTGCTGAGTGTCGCGAGTGGGACAAAAAGACGTCAGATCTACCTAAAGAGGAAGGGAAAGGACCACGGCAGGAGAACCATGAGTTATCGCACTCAGGCTCTCTTCAGATTACACTTCCTTCTCCTACTGTATCTAAACATGACCGCAGACAAAGTAACATGGCTGGCCATGACGAAGCTGCTTCCCCGAGACCAAAGCGCGATGCCGATAATTCACTACGTGATAAGAGCCGAAATCGAACTTATGATCAGGAGAGAATAGAGGAGAACGTCTTTGAGATGGATGAGAATCTCCAACCTGACAGCTTCCTCGACGTAGATGACAACGACACTGATGCCATTCGCCATAAGCCCAGCGAGGCATTTTCAGGCGATACTCTACGCTCCCCTGCACCAAGAACAGCCAGCCCACCATCCTACACTCGACGTCTCAAAGAGGCAAAAGACCAGGTCCTAAGACCCACGCGCAGTCCTTCATCACGTCGAGGACATGACCGGCTAGTCACTGGCAATGAGAGAAAGCCGCCGCATAAAGCTAGGTTTAGGAAAAGCATCCCGAAGAATGCCAGGTTTGTTCATGAAGAAGACGAGGAGGAGGAGATAGGGGTGCATATGTGGGAGAATAATAGGGGGAGTTTGGTGCTGGAGGTGCCGTGGTTTAGGTCGAAGGTTGAGGGGTAGGGGAGGGGGGGGAGGGGATTGTATATGTAATTATGTAGAATGACTGATGATCGTCGTACTACTTCAAGGTTTTTCCGACGAGGCAGGTCAGGAAAAGCTGAGTTGCCTGGATCATTGCTAAGCGCACTGGCGAATCCTTGTGGAATCTGAAGACATTGACTATGTGTATATATGGGAGATATTTAGAGTAGGGTGAAGGACGTATATATCCAGACTCGATTACCATATGTTCGCAGTCATTATTCCCGGCAGCGGCGAGGTGAGGTGGTGAGGGTCTCAACAAGAACTGTCTCGCTCGTCGTATCTTGTTGTCTTCGGTGGGCGATCAAAACAAGGAACTTATGCTCGAAAGAATCGAGACCGCTTCTCTCTACAGAACGGAGTCGAAGACCATTGGAATCTCTGCAGATTTGCTTCGAATTTTCTCGAGATTGGGAAATTTCTGAGCTTGAGATTTGAGGCAGGGAGTTTCAGTGGAGCGTGTTATGGGATAGCATGATATGTACATTGCTCCTGCGAAGGAGAAGGGAACAGGCCTTTTGAAGAAGATGGGTCCATGATCGGCCGGGCTGATGTGGAAGCTATCTCGTTTGTAGGTCAGGATTTCGCAATATCCGGATTGAAGAATTGAACATTGATGTCTCACTGAAATTGTTGGTGGCAGCATCAGTGTCATCAATCTTTTGTGTATTCGAATCGATCACCATTCTTTGTCGCCCACAGGTACTATCCTGTCAAGCCGCGTCTTGAGGCTGGTGAAAGGTAGTTGCATCTCATCTCATCAAATGTATATTCGAAAATGTTCGAAAGACTACCTCGTGCCCCAGTGTGTGTGTTCGTTTTGCTTGAAGCTTGCAACCATGGCGGCTTGAAACAGCATTTTTGGGTTCATGGCATCCGTTATCATTCGAAACTGTGGTCCCAACAGCGGAATTTCGACTGTCCCAGCAATTGGGTGAATTGAGACTCTCATGAGTTGATGTTCAGCTTCAGCCGACCCAGGTAGCTTCCGACCACGAGATCATTCGAATCGTCTTTTAAGAAATTAATCTCTCCTTCCGCAAAGTATGGCCCATTCATCGGCCTCCGTAGACTCAAGAATGCCGTCCCCCGTTATCCTTCCAAGACCTGTAAGCTCAGATCTGAACCATACTTGCTGTCTGGCATCAATCTCTTCAATGCTCGAGGCGATGGTCAATGGCCACATCACCATACTAGCAAGGTATGGCTTGATTCTATTGTCAGTGTTGATCGAGATCGATGTTTGGTTTATTGGGGAACTGGACTTGTCAACCTTGAATCTTTCAAGAGCAAAAGGTATGCTTGAAGCCAGACTTTCGGCCGTGGCGTTCAGCTGATCGATGCACTCTAACCGCTGAGTGTCATAGTTTGAAATAGCAAATGAGTCTGGATGACTTCGTTCGAGGACCTGCAAACGTGTACTGTTGACGAGCATTCTTAAGGCGAATAGCTGGCTCCACGCTGCGGCGTTTCCCGGTGTTGGGAAGCTGTATACTGTTGAGGAATGGAAATGTCTCTTGGGCAAGAGGTCAGGCTGGTCAGGCTCTGTCAATATGTGTCGGCGGTAGGAGCAATCACTAGGGATTTTCGTGGCCCAGTCCTGCAACAATCTATCCAATTCTTGTGCTTCAGTACTCAGCTGCACAGTCTGCATGGTGTTAAGACCATCCCTTTGCTGCAGGCTTGTGGACGCGTAACGTAGATTGACTAGGCGAACAACGATGCGGTCATAGTCAAGCTGCAAGTCATGCTCGCCGAAAGGACTACCATCCAGCATCCAGTCTGGCAATGAAATATTTCTGAGAAGGGAGGATCTGAGAAATTCTCTTCTCGTTTGCTTCATAATGCATGACGCGCTGTTGTGGCTCAGATTGTCATACCAAACCTTCAAAATTGCCATTGCCCCATCGTGATGAGACCAGGTCTGTAGTGACTTGAGACAACCTTTTGAGCGAAACTCTTCAGGAGGATTCGTTACACCTTCGTACCTTCCCATAAGAGAAACAGCAAGCAGGAAGCAGTCAATACCTTTGTCATCCACCGCCGATGTCGCTAATTGCGCGATCCGCTCTTGCGCAACTCGCAGAAGGCGATGATATATCGAAGATGCTTCTGTGGCGGCTTGTGGGCGCTGCTGGGTTCGTGAAAAGACGGCGAGAGCCATAGAAGACAGAGCGAGATCGACCATGGGACAATTCTTTCCGGAAAGTTTCCACGCCGATATGCAATCGGACAGGCCGATCAAATTATTCGGTACGTCAGTCAGTACCTGCAAATGATGTTGCAAGTAATATGTCAGAGCTTGTGTTTGCAGATCGATATGTGGACGCGACAGGGTCAGGCTCGAGCGAGGTCCTCTAGGTCGCTTGGTCTTCCCACTTGCATAGCGATTCTCAACGTGGATCGAGAAGCAAGCCTGTTTGACAGCAATCGTCTCAAGACACACTCGCCGGGACTTTGTGCATCGCTGACATATTGGTTTAGCCTCATCACACTAAAGCGATGGGTCAATCATCGATCATGGAGAAGTGGGTACTCTCGGACCACTTGCCTTGATTCGTCGAATCTTGCAGGTCTGGCATCCTGCGCTTGGAGACGGCATGGTTTCTGTAAACTCGGTGTGGACTTTGCGGACTGCGAGTTGATGAGTTGCAATAGCGAGCGTTTTAAAAAGGGATCAGATGAAAGGAATTCGTAGGATTTCTCCTTATGAGGTTAGTGTTTTGACGGAATTCGCTCGGCGCTTAACCCTATCAGGAGAAACCTTTGCGAGAAACCCCTTATTGGACTAAGTCTCTCTAACATCAAACTTTGGATATGTAGTCTTGCAGCCGAGACCAAGTGATGATTTCAAAGCAGGAAGTTCCTCACCGAGGGAAGCTGCGGAAGATGGATCTGTCTTTCAAAGCTAAAGGACATGTTGCGATTAGTCTCCTGTATGCCGGATATATAACACTATGACATCCACAATGTTTCTTCTTCCCTTTACCAACCAAATCAAAGTCACACCCAAGACAAGTACTCATTTGACCATCTGTCTTCATTCAGACAGCTCACCACTGGAAATTGTCCTCATTCAGAAAGGAAGCAAAAAAAATGTCAGCACAAATCAAGCCGATCAAGGTCTGGGGCCAAGGTGGTCCTAATCCGCCTAAAGTCATCTTCATTCTCGAGGAACTCGACCTTCCCCACGAAATCATCTTCGTCGCTCTCTCAGATGTAAAGAAGCCCGAATATGTCGCTATCAACCCCAACGGTCGTTTACCAGCCATCCATGACCCTAATACCAACATAACGCTGTGGGAGTCCGGCGCCATCATGGAGTACTTGATCGAGCATTACGACACACAACATCGATTGAGCTTTGCTCGTGGAACCCCAGAATACTATCATGCTAAACAGTGGCTCTTCTTTCAGACAACTGGACAGGGCCCATACTATGGGCAGGCAGCTTGGTTCATCAAATATCACCCGGAAAAATTGCCAAGTGTCATTGAACGGTATAATAAGGAGGTCAATCGGGTCTCAGGTGTTCTGGACGGGCACCTGGCTCGACAGAAAATGGAACATCAGGGGAGCAATGACAATGACGGACCCTGGCTTGTGGGTCACAAGCTGTCCTATGCGGACCTTGCGTTCGTTCCGTATCAGAGACGCATTGGTATGCTTCTAGAGAAGGATCAGTTCAACGTGGACGATTTCCCGCATGTGAAGGAGTGGCTCCGCAAGATGACTTCGCGCAAGACGGTGAAAACTGTGCTTGAAATTGCTTAAGCTGCGAAATAGCGAGACTTGCGGTCGTGTATCTCACGCATGGGCGTGCAGTGAGACAGACATACTTGCAAGCTTGCGTCTGGTCTCAATTTGAGTACTTCTAATGTTGATGGCGGTGCTGATGTCTCGGTATGGTCCTCTGAGAATTGGTGAACGGCTTGATCTGCATTTATGAAGAAGTGTCCATAGGCTAACCATACATGATGGAAACCGATATTCGGGATTTACTCCAGGGTCAATTCTGCGTAGATTTCTGCACGCTTCAGCAATCCCTTCCAATAATCTATATATGCCTCTAGAATTGGATTGAGTGACTTTGTTCTTAGGCCTTTTGTCATGTCTGTGCTAATCCTTGAGCGATTTGCAACTCTCGATTCCCTTACCTAACGCTGCCATATCGAATTTATCCCCTGGGTTATTCCTACTTGGCAACCAGACCTTTTCGTTGGGACATTACTACCGGTCGAAGACTTGATCTCCTGGATGTATATATACTGGACTGAAGCTCAATGGTGTTTGCATGGTGTCGTCGTTGCTGGTCCCTGACTGACTACATCCACAGGGCCCTCGCGTGCATTTTCGTAAATTGTCAACGAATCGACCGCATTTAGGGCAAATACGGAATTGGAAACCGTGCCGCATCAGATCTGTAAGGTCTCGATATCGAGACCCACATGTTTTGCACATATAATGCTTTTCGTGGAGATGAGCAAGCAAATGACTCTTCCAGTCATGGAGGTTGGTGATATCATTGGTACAGTAAGGGCACTTGTATCTTTTCGAAGCTGGAGGGATAGGATTTGCAAGTCCTTGTCGAAAGGACGCGGACCCGTTTAAAAAGTGAGATATCCTCATCTCCTCCAGACTTTCGCCCACTTTTCCTTGAACTCAGGATAGACTCTGGACCAAACGGAACGCCACCACTGGCTACTTCCTTTTGCGGAGGAAGCTGGTCTTCTTTGAGTTCGATAATCCGCCGATACCACATACTGTACCGGACGCTACATCAATATGATCAGCCGGGTCCGGGAGAAGCAACTTGAAGACTTACCATTCAACGTCGGAACCTGCGGGCCAGCAGGTGGTGCTTGGCAACCGGGACAGGAGCTTGTAGAGCTATCAGGAGCCTTAAAAAGCATGCTCATGACAAAATGCTGGCCTGGCAAAAATGACGCCTTTCAGGGGCGGGATCGATTAATTTCTCTTCCAGTCGCTTTTGCTTGTATAACGTATCTTCGATTTCGTACCATCTGAAAACCTTGCATGTCAAGAAACCTCAGTTCAAGTACCGAATCAAAAGCCTCCCAAGAGTTTATGAATTGCATGTGCACTGGAGCAAGCCGGCCAATGCTGTCTTCTAATATGAAAGGTTCTTGGCACAACGATCTTTCCAATTGGCTTGGAAGACGTCCACGTATATCCATGATCGCAGTGTAGGTGGCAAGATTCGTAGCAAATGAGTTTCGTATTTCCGTCTTGATTTCTTCCAAAAGCGTACGGATCCAGTCAAGTCGGAAGGCTTCAAAAAATTTGATACTGATAGCATTTCCAGTTCGAATTTGCCTGGTATTCTCATCCACACGATTTCTGACATCCTCGAGTAGAAGCTTTTGCTCTTTAGATAAAGTTTCCAAACTTCCTTCATTCTTTACTAGTCGAGCATGAAGCCTCCGATCATTCAAGTTGACCGCATTTCTATGCTGCACTCAGGACCACGCTATGTCAAGCCAAAAGACCCTGGAGAGTTACACGCTTGCGGTGACGAACAACATATTAATGGCAGAGCAGTGAGTATTGATCTCAGCCCAGAACGTCGTTAATTCGTTCGCATGAGAAACCCGCCACTTGGCCTTCATCGTTGCATCCTTAAGTGCACTACCGGAGCCCCCGTCACGCAAGCTCGGCCCGGAATTCTTAATCTTATCAAGAAATACCTCCATACACTGACGGCACTGTGCTGCCATACGATGGGCCGTTTCGCGCAGGGCATTCAACTCGATTGTGCTCTCGCATTGGGACCACAGCAATTCAACCTGCAGCAACACTCGATCGAGGGCCCACAATTCCCTAATAACTTCCTGATACTGAGCTGACGAGCCTTTGCTCTCATCGAGGGCTTTTATCAAGTCTTTAATGACGATACAAATCGAAATGATGTCACCAACTGAGCCGAAGGTCACGCCGACGGACATTCTGGGCTTACTATTGCTTTATTCGGAGGAAGACGAGCAAAGGACAGACAGTGATGACAGTAGGGAAGTGTATGGTCAGTCCCCCGACTGAAGTCCTTTGAGTATGATACCGCGATTCAGTTGAAATAGTGACAAGGCTGAGCGAAGGGAGATGGCACATCTGAGACTGAGTAATTCAAATAGCAAAAGGACAAGCAGCGACGGTACAGGATAGATTATGAGATATCCGACTTTACCCGAGTGAGAGGGTGTACCTCTGCGTCTACCAAAGCGAGGAAAGGCGGCCATACTGCTTGCTGTTTGTAGTGCTACTGTGCTAGTGGGCCGTGCGAGGCTGAGCACTCCAACAGCCACAGCGTGTTCGCTTGTAAATTCGAAGACCCAATCATCAGGGCAAGGTGGTGGCCCTGATGCAGAAATCTTGCAGAAGGCTGCAGAGGCTCGAGTGGCTGCGCTGCTGTAGGTAGCCTGTAGGATTCAGATTAGTGCTAGAGCTTGTTCTAGCCTAGCGTTAATCTTGGCAAAACCCCTGTCCGTTATCATCTTATCTCGAAGGGTTCGATGCATTTCCTCGGCCCTGACCCCACGGTACATATGTGGGCAAACTCCATGGCGGGCACAACTCTGAAGGGATGGGCAAGGCTTTGCCTGTCCTTGATCTTCACATCTGAGCCTCGAATGTCGCTGTTGAGACTGCCTTGCAATTCCTCGCTCGACCAAGCTCCAGCTGCTGTCAAGGCATGCCAGAAGACCTCGAGCAAGCTACTGAGCGCACTAAGCTGCTCTATCACGTCGCCAACGATAGACGGCTAAGCGCTGTGCTGCAAGAGTCCGAGGCTCAGTCTATCATCAGCTCGCACCTGAGCAAAGATGAGCAGGCACTCTCCTCTGCGCCCATAGGTGAGCGTCTCCCGTACAATGACTACACGACAATAGACTGGCTCCATGACTTGGTATCCTATGAGACCTCTTTTGTGTAAAGCATTTCTAACTTCTACACAGGTCAAAGACTCCTACCGCCTTCGTTCGATCCGCTCCCGAAAGGGCCTCAGATATGGCCTCGTTTCTACCTTCGATACCTGCTCAGGCTGGATTGCTGCTGCGGTCATTGGCATCCTCACAGCCTGCGTCGCCTTCCTCGTCGATGTGGCTGAAGCTACCGTGAGTGACTGGAAATTGGGTTACTGTACCTCCAATCCATTCTTGGACAGGGAGACCTGCTGCACAGGTAGACAGCCATTGAGTGCTTCAAAAGCCAATCTTGGGGAAGACTGCCAATCATGGCATATGTGGACAGATGACTGGTACGGCGCATTTGGCATCTTCGTGGGGTTCGCATTGGCATATGGGGTTATCAGCTCTTCGGTCACCATGTTGACACGATCAAATCTACCTGCTGTAGCTCCGGGACACGGTGATAAGGACATCTCGCCAGCAGCGACAAGCGATCAGACCATCACGGGGAAGAGTATCTACCTGGCCGCTGGGTCTGGAATCCCGGAAATCAAGACGATCCTTTCAGGCTTCGTTATCCCTCACTACCTCGATTTCAAGGTCCTGTTTGTCAAGGCCTTCGGGGCAGTATTCGCCGTGGCAACAGGCATGTGTCTGGGCAAAGAAGGGCCTTTTGTACATATCTCTGCATGCGTTGCATACTTGGTTGGAAGCTGCCTCCCTAAATATCGTGACAACGGCAGGAAAATGCGAGAGCTTCTAAGTGCAGGCTGCTCGTCCGGCTTATCTGTCGCTTTCGGCGCGCCAATTGGAGGTGTCTTGTTCAGCTATGAGGTAAGACTTCTAGGCAATTTACCAAATAGTTGTTCATTATTTTGCAGGAGATCAGCACATACTTCCCTCGCAAGGTCCTATGGCGAGCATTCTTCTGCTCTCTTTGGGCTGCAGTCATATTGAAAGCGCTCAATCCTACAGGCACCGGCAAGCTTGTGCTGTACGAGACGAAATACGGAACATCCTACTCAGCAATCCACTACCTCGTCTTTGTGCTTCTTGGCATAGCTGGGGGATTATGGGGCGGTATTTTCTGCAAGTGCAATCTCCTTTGGTCAAAAAGCTTCCGACAACTTAAAATAATTAAGAATTACCCTGTATTGGAGGTCTTCCTTGTCGTCTTAGCGACCGGGCTCCTTCAGTATCCAAACCCCATGACGCGCGAACCTGGCGATCAGATCATCAAAACTCTCCTCCAGGACTGTCGCAGTTCTAGTGATTCTTGGGTCTGCCAGCACGAGGCCATGGACTCTCGCTCTAGGTACATTGGCTGGCTCGTCTACGGAACCCTCGTCAAGCTCGTCCTCACCATCATCACATTCGGCTGTAAAGTTCCCTCAGGCATCATCATACCGGCTCTTGACGCAGGTGCCTTCTTCGGCCGACTCATAGGACAGTGGGTAACTGATATCTCACCGGGCATCTTCGCCATGGTCGGCGCCGCTGCATTCCTAGCAGGCGTTTCTCGAATGACCATATCCCTCTGTGTCATCATGTTCGAGCTCACTGGCGAGCTTGAATACATTGTTCCACATATGATCGCAATCCTGGTTGCCAAATGGGTGGCCGATGGTCTTGAAAAAGAAGGCGTGTACGACCTAGCGCAAACAGT
>JAABUI010001549.1_pt1 | contig 13184 bp, 13 predicted proteins | sample 5559111 | NCBI WGS metagenome assembly JAABUI01 (sample SAMN10711870, study PRJNA513365) | rock metagenome | isolation source: Antarctica rocks | place: Antarctica: Victoria Land, Buttleship Promontory
GCGGGACCGCCGCGTCGCTGCCCCACCTCTTCGGTGTTAGCGCCTTGGCCGTTGTGGGTGTGATCGCCGTGTCCGGTCTGCTCGTCCTGTTCGGTGTCTTTGCGCTGCTCGGCCTTGGGCTGCTCGTGGTGTGTTCACCGTGGGGGTTGCGCATCCTGCTGATCCGCGCCCCGCAGGCGAGGGCCCCCGACGTGCAGAGCGGGGTACCCGTCCAGCCAACCCCGTCCCCGCCGCAGCCGGCTTCACCGTCACCGTTGTTGTGGGCCTCGCTCAGCGACGGCGAGTTGTGCTGGCGGTGGCGCACCAGTTTCGGTGCCCTGCAGCACACCGTGTCGCCTGATCAGCGGCTCTGCCTGGTCGAGACCCGGGCGGCGGTGCTCGACGAGCTGGCCCACCGCCACCCGGAAGGATTCACCCGCTGGTTGAACAGCGGCGCCCGGGCGGCGAGCGACCCGGCCCGCTTTGTCACCGGGCCGCACGGCAATCCGCCGGTACCCCATTGACCGTGGTCTTAGCCGATGACGCATCCCGGCAGCGTCCCGTATGCCTGGTCGGCGGCGGTGGGGCAGCGGTGCTCCCGACCCGTTACGTGATGAAGGAGCATGTGCAGTGCGCCTAGGAGCGAAGGGGCTTGGTGTTGCCGTGGCTGCCGTGGGTCTGGCGCACGCGGCGCCGTCGGTCACCGCCCTCGCCATGGTTCGCCGGCTGACGCCGCACCTCGCGGGACGTGGTCGAGCCGACCACGTGGCGCTCACCTTCGATGATGGCCCCGATTCCGCCAGCACCCCCTATTTTCTGGACCTGCTCGACGAGCTCGGGGTGCGTGCCACGTTCTTTGTGCTGGGACAACAGGTGGCCGCCCATCCTCGGCTGGCCCGACAGTTGGTCGCCGATGGACACGAAGTGGCCCTGCACGGCTGGCACCACCGCAACAGTCTGTTCGTGACACCCCGCGCGTTGCGTGACAGCCTGGTTCGCGGCATGGCCGAGGTGACCACCACTACCGGGGTGCGGCCCGTCCGCTATCGCCCGCCCTACGGCATCGCCACCACTGCAACGTTCTGGGCGGCTAAAGACCTCGGGTTGACGCCCGTGCTGTGGGACGCCTGGGGGCGGGACTGGACCGCGGGGGCGACCGCGGCCAGCGTGCTGCACACCGTGCGGAGCAACGTTCGGGGAGGTAGCACGGTGCTGCTGCACGACAGCGACTGCACCTGCGCGCCGCGTTCCTGGCACGCCACCCTGGGCGCGCTGCGCCCACTGGTGCAGGGCCTGCATGCCGACGGGCTCACCGTGGGTCCGCTGCGCGAGCACGACGTGCCCAAGTCCTGAACATGCCCCGCCAGTTCCAGCGACTTAAAAACGTGCGGCAATTGTGCGACTGAGTGTCCGAATGTTGCTGGTGTGCCTTCGGGATAGGGCACAGGAGCCTGAGTTGAGCCTGAGATTGTTGACGGCATGCCCCACATCCGGGAGGGTTTGTGCCCCTGCTTCCCGGTACTGAGTGAGCTAGCGGCGCCACGAGTTCCGGCGACGTGCGCCATCGCGCACCAGGACGAGCACCATCAGCAACGCCAGCACACAGAGGAAGATCTCGGGGATGTGACCCAGCCGGTCGACGGTGATCATCGCCAGCAGCAGGAGTATCACGACCCAGCCGCTGAACCTCGTCGCTTTCGGGAAATGCCCGTGCCAGCCCCACTCAGTGGAGGGTTCCTCGGCGAGCTCGAGGGCCAGGGCGCCGGTCTCATGTTTCGGCTGCCTACCTACCACTGTGACCTCCTGGGACTCAGCCCTGCGACAGGACCAATGGTGGCACCATGGCGCCCTGAGCACGAACGGAAAGGCTCAGCGAAACCGCCTCAGGTCGTCCTGCACCGATTGCAGTGATGGTGACATTGCCAGGCGTTCGGGTGGTGGCAGGTTGATGGCCATGGCCATGGCCATGGCTTTGCGGTCGCGCTCGCCAATTGTCGTGGGCGATGATCAGGTGCTGGGTGTGGGCGGGGAGCAGCGACCCGCCGAAGGGTGACTTGGGTCGACGATGGCCTCGACCCGCGCCGTCCCGTCGGGTCCAGCGCGGCTTGCACGGTGTTGCGCATCTCGGTGAAGTCCTCGACGCGGAATCCGCGCACCCCGCAGGCCTCGGCGACCTTGGTGAACTCGACCGAGCCCAGGTCGCAGGCGAACTGCATTGAGCCGAACAGGATGCACCTCTCCGATCCTCAGGTCCTGGCACGCGTAGGCACCGCCGTTGCCGAACCCGGACCCACGGCAGCGGTCCCCGCTCACGGCGACATCGAGACGAGCCGCCTTCCGCTTGCTGTCGTCGGCGGCCCCCGGTGCGCGCGGAACTGGGCGCCGACGACGAACAAGGTGGTGTACGGGAGTCCCTGGGAGGAGGGGCTGTCGTCGAAGGTGAGTGGCCGTGCTTCCGGTCGGCGATCCTGCAGGGTTCGGGCCAGAATCGTCGGACGGGGGACAGACCGAGTACACCAGGAGCGGCATGCGCGAGGAGCCCACCAGCCACGGCCAGACCAGCTACGGCCAGCCCGGCGAGGCTGGGACCGCCCAGCCAACGGTTGCTCCGGTGGTGGTGCTGTCGGGCAGCCTGGGCAGTGGTCATGACGCGGCAGCCCAAGCGGTGACCGCGGCACTGCCCGGGCGGGAGAGCACAACTTTGGACTGTATGGGTTTGCTTGGTCGCGGTGCGGGCCGAGTGGGCGAAGCAGTGTTCCGGCGGGTCGTGGCGGTGCCACCGGTGTATGACGCGTTGTACTTCGGGGCGCTGCGCCCGGGCGGTCGGCTCGCCGAGGCCATGGACGTCGCCGCCCGCAGCCGGTTGTTGCCAGCGGTGTGCGCGCGGCTGCCGGATCGGCCGGCGCTGCTGGTGGCGGTGTTCGCGACCGGGGCGTCGACCGCGGCCGCGGTGCGTCGTGAGGGTGCGGCTGCCGCCGCGGTGGTGGTGTGTACCGACGTGAGCGCGCACCGGTTGTGGGTGCACCCCGGGATCGACGCCTACGCCGTGACCAGCCAGGCCGGGGTGGCGTCGGTGCGCCGCCACGACCCGCATGCCCGGGTGCAGATACTGCCGGCGCCGATCCGCCCGCAGGTGTGGCAAGCGCCCACACGTACCGTCGCCCGGGCCGCTCTACAGCTCGACGAGCGGCCCTGCGTGCTGCTGACGACCGGTGGTTGGGGGTTGGCGCCGGTGGTCGAAGCGGCCGTGGCCCTGACCAACCGCGGTGTGCAAGTGCTGGCGGTGGCCGGGCGCAACCCACGCTTGTACCGGGCGCTGTGTGACGCCGCGCACCGGCAGCCGGGGCTGCACCCGCTGGGCTGGACCAACACCATGCCGACCTGCATGGCCGCCGCCGACCTGGTGATCGCACCGGTCGGGGCGAGTTGTCATGAGGCACGGGCACTGGGTCGGCGGCTGCTGGTACTCGACACCATGGCTGGCCACGGCCGCGACAGCGTGCAACAACAGCTGGCATGGGGAGCTTGGGTGAGTGGGCCGGGCGCCGCGCAACTGGTACCGGCCGCGCTGGGCGCCCTCGCCGAGGGCACCGACCCACCACCCGCCCAGCGCCCGCGAGACTTTCCCGAGGCCTTCACCGCCCTGCTGGGCTCCCTGCCGGGCGCCATGGCGATCCGATGATCCGGCGATCTCCTCGGCGCCCGCACCGACGGCACAGGGCAGTGCGGTGCTGACCTACCTGTTGGCCACCCTCGCGGCCGCGGCGAACGCCGCCTCCTCGGTCCTACAGCGCAAGGCGCACCGAGACCATCCGGTCGCGGGGTCGCTGAGCTGGCAGGTGCTGGTGGTGCTGCGCACACCGGCGTGGCTGCTGGGTTTCCTCGCGGTCACCCTCGGGTTCGTGCTGCAGGCCGCGGCGCTGAGTTTTGGGGCGCTCTCGGTGGTCGAGCCGATCCTGGTTATCGAGCTGCCGCTGACCTTGCTGATCGCCGGTGCCGTGTTCCGCCAACGCCTGCACGCTCTTGATTGGGCGGCGGCACTGGCGATGACAGCGGGAGTGGCGATCCTGCTGTACGCGCTGTCACCGACGATGGTCGAGGGCGCGACCGTCACTGGTGTCGGCTGGTGGGTCGGTTTGCCGGCCAACACGGCCCTGATCGCCCTGCTCGTCGCCGGATCACGCGGGGGCAGCCCGCGACGGGCGGCGGCGTTACTGGGGGTGGCCACCGGGTCCGCGTTCGGTATGACCGTGGCGTCGATGAAGACGATGACCACCGCCTTGAGCCGCGGCGGGCTGGCGGGGGCGCTGACCACGTGGCAAACCTATGTGATGGTGCTGACGGGTGCGCTGGGCATGTTCCTGCTGCAAGCGGCGTTCAACGCCGGCCCACTCACGATGGCGCAACCGGGGATCACCATCGCTGATCCGGTGGTGTCCGTGCTCTGGGGGGTCCTCGGCTACGGCGAAGCTGTCCGCACCGGCGGCTACCTGCTGCTCGCGCTGCTAGGTGCGGGCATGGTGGTCGCCGGAGCCTACGGGCTGTCTCATTCCTCGGTGGTCTCCGGGACACCTGCGCCCACCACGCCGGGCCGGGCGTGAGGGTCCGTGGCCGGTGCGGGGCCGGCGATCAACGGCGAGCGGGTAAGTAACACGACTCCGAACGCGATCGCGACGAAAGCGGCGACCTCGGCGAGCACGGCGGGAGCGCTCAGCCGCAGCGGCTCGGAGAACAGCACCGCCCCCAGTGCGATGCCCGTGAGAGGCTCGGCCACGGTGAGGCCCGGTAAGGACGCCGTCAGCGGGGCAGCTCGGAAGGCACTCTGGCCCAGCACCAGCCCCACCAGTGCCACCCCGAGGACCGCGTAAGGCTGCCAGGATGTGAGCAGTCCCAGCGGGCCGTGCCCGATCAGTGGCACCGCCCGGCTGGTCAGGGCGTCCTGCAGACCGAACAGCACCCCCGCCGCGGCGCCCAGCAGAGTTCCCTCCCCGGCGAGGTCCGTGCGTCGAGCGAGGAACACCAGGAACACCACCAGGACGAGGATGCTGCCGGCGGCGACCACCCACCCGTACCAGTGCACACGCCCACCGGGCCCATCGCCGGGATCGGCGGCGAGCAGGAAACCGGCCAAGCCCGCGATGAGCAGCAGCGCACCACCCCATTCCCGGGCACCGAGGCGGTGCCGCCGCCACAACGCCGACACCGACAACGCGAACAACAGGTTGGCGGCCAGCAACGGCTCGACCAGGGCCAGACTGCCCTGCCCCAAAGCTGCCGCGCCCAGCAACTGTCCGATCACCATCACCACGATCCCGGCCACCCACAACGGCTTGCGAACCAGGTCGAGCAACAACCGGGGGGACAGCACATCCGACCAGGGCAGCGTGGCAGCAACATGCTGCTGGAGCACGAAACCGCCGCCCAACCACAGCGCCGCACCGAGACCGAGCGCGATGGTCAGCACAGCAACCTCCCTTTCCTGGGCAGCCCCCGGTCGACGCCCTCAGTGTGCGACCCGATGGCCAGGTCTGCGCAACCAAACCTGAGCTGATCCACGCAGGCCGGACATCGGGGCACCCGAACACAACCGCAACGGTGCGGGGACGATCGCTGCTCGAGCGAACCGCCCGCCTGGTTGAGCGCCCGATGCACCGCTCGACCAACGTTCAGGGCACCGACTCGGCGGACTCGGTTCATGTCCGGGCAAGCAGGTCCGGGCTCTGCCCCCGCGTTCCAGGCCAGGGCCAACAGGAGACGGGCACAAGAGTCCTGGTCTTTTCCAGTGCCGTCCAAACAGCTCATCGAGCCGGCTCGTCCGTAGCGCTCAGCCTGCCGGGGATCCGTAGAAAGCCAGCCGGGACAGCGGCAACGGCGACCGGAGGCTGGCGACCGCCTGCCCGACCGAGGCCTGCGGCGTCCACGGTGCCCGCGGCCCGACAGGCCGGGGAGCCCGTGAACCTCGGTGAAACGATGCGGTCACGAACGACAACCGAATCGTCGACGTGCCCGTATCGGCCGGGTCGGGCGCCGAGGCCTTCTTCGCCGGATCGACGTTGGCGGCGCTTGGGGATTTGCGCTTGGTCCTAGCGGGGCTGGTCGCCATTATCAACCTCCCGGCCTTGCAGCGTATCGACGCTCTTTGCGGCTACAACGCCAGCTTCCCGGCCGCCCCCCACGAGCGCAGCCTCAGCGGCCCCGGCCGCCGGAGGTCCCACCGGCACCGGTGCTCGCCCCCCGGACGGGGTGGCACCTGAGCCGGTTCCGCCGCTGCTGGCCGAGCCACCACTCTGGTTCAGGGTGCCGTTGACCCCGTTCGGGAACCCACCCGAGGTGACCGTCCCGGGGTTGAGGTAGACGATGTTCAGGACATGGCCGGGTGTGCGACCGAAGGCAATACCGTTGTTGTCGGAGGGCACGATGTTCGAGGTGCTGTTGACGCTGATGCCCTGGTCGTCGGTCCCCACCCCATCCAGGCTGCCCCGGGCCTTGGAGATCGCGTTCGCGTCGTTCTGGGCCGGGATGCCCATGCCGTACAGCGTGGTTCGGATCAACCCTGCGTGGTAGGCCGCGACGGCAAGAACGCCCGCGGCCGCGCCGAGGTAGGTCTTGTTGCTGATCAACGGTGCCGCCCCCTTGAAGGCGGTGACACCGACATCTTCGAACACGAACGCGGCCCGCAGGAACGCTTGGTCACTGGCGTAGGGGTCGAAGTTGTCCCCCAGACCCGCGGCTTTGGCCGCGGCCTTGAAGCTGGCATCCAGGTTGATCGCCGGTTGGGCCACCGCGGCACCGCCCGGTGCCGAGCGGAAGAACCGCACGTGCTCCATCTCGTCCTTGGTGATCTCGGTGGCGAACGCCTTGATCTTCGGGTCGCTGAAGGAGACCTGGCGGCCGCCCGTCACCCCACCTTGGGTGCCGGTGCCGCCGAGGATGTTGGTGGGAATGGACCTACCGCTACCTCGGGGCCACCGCCGTGCAACTCGAACGGGACCTGCACATCGGCAACACCAGCATCGGCCTGTTGGTCACCGTCTCCACCGCGGTCGGGGCGGTGGCGACCCTGCCGATCGGGGCGTTGACCGACCGGATCAACCGCACCAACCTGCTCGCCGGGGCCATCCTGATCTGGTCGGTGGCCATGGTGGTCAGTGGCGCCTCGACGTCTTTTGAGATGCTGTTGCTCACCCGTCTGGCCCTCGGCGCGGTGGTGGCCACCGCCGGGCCGACCGTGGCGTCGTTGACCGGGGACCTGTTCCCCGCCGCCGAACGCGGCCGGATCTACGGGTTCATCCTGACCGGGGAACTGATCGGTACCGGCATCGGGTTCCTCGTCTCCGGGGACATTGCCGCTGTGCTGTCCTGGCGGTACGCCTTCTGGGTCCTCGCCGTGCCCGGGGTGATCCTGGCCTGGGCGATCTGGCGACTCCTGCCCGAACCGGCCCGCGGCGGCCAATCCCGCCTGCAGGCCGGCGACGAACTCATCCGTTCCGCCACCCAGGTCGCCCGCGAGCAACCGGCGCCCGCCCGAGGTGGGGACGCGGCCGCGAGCACGAGCCCCCGAGGCGAGGACGAGGGCAAGGTCGCCCGAGAAGTTCAGAAACAAGCCATCGCCCCCCATGAGGACCTTGTTCTGGACACCGACCCGGCCGGGAAGTCACTGTGGTGGGCGGTCCGTTACGTGCTGTCGGTTCGCACCAAGCGGGTGCTGATCCTGGCCTCCGCGCTGGGCTACTTCTTCTTCTCCGGGCTGCGGACCTTCGCGGTGGTGTTCCTGCGGGACCGCTTCGGTATCGCCCAAGGGCTGGCCAGCATCCTGCTCGTCGTGATCGGGGTCGGTGCCATCGTCGGTGTCCTGGCCACCGGGCGCCTCGGGGACTGGCTGATCGAACGCCGCCACATCACCGCCCGACCCTTGGTCGGCGGACTCTCCTTCCTGCTCGCCGCGGCGCTGTTCCTACCCGGGCTGCTCACCACCTCCCTGCTGGTCGCCGCGCCCTTGTTCTTCTTCGCCGCCGCCGGGGTCGGCGGGGCCAACCCACCCCTGGACGCCGCCCGCCTGGACATAATGCACTCCCGCCTGTGGGGCCGGGCCGAAGCCGTCCGCACCGTGCTCTGTGCCTCCCTCGAGGCGATCGCCCCGCTGCTGTTCGGCTACGTCTCCACCCAATTCGGCGCGCACACCAGCGGGCTGGGCAACCCCACCGGCGACGCCGGACCCGGCGGATCAGGACTGGACGACACCTTCCTCATCATGCTCATGCCCCTCACCGCCACCGGCCTGCTCCTGCTGCTGCGTGCCCGCAGCACCTACCCCCGCGACGTCGCCACCGCGCTGGCCTCCGAACACGCCACCCACCAGCAGCCCCCGCCGGCCTCCGGTACCGCGCCCGCCCCGGGCACCGCGAGACAAACCCCGCGATGATCATGCGAAACGAGCCGCACCCGGCGGGCGAGCTGCCACCTTCCCCGCCCGCCGCCGCCACCGCTTTCGCCGGGCCGGGCGGAGGAAGGAAATGAAGGAGACACTGAGCAGGTGAGTTCGGTTCCGCTGCCCGGCGTGTTCGCCACCCTCGCCCCGATCCTCGATGCCCACGGCTACCTTGCGGTGGCCGGATTCGTGTTCCTCGAAGACTTCGGGATCCCGGTGCCGGGGGAGACCATCCTGATCGCCGCCGCGGTGTACGCCGGCGCCGGGCAGCTCAACGTCGTCGTCGTGGGCATTGTGGCGCTGGCGGCGGCCATCGCCGGGGACAACGTCGGTTTCGCGATCGGGCACTTCGGGGGCCGGCGGCTGGCGCTGCGCTGGGGAAAATACGTCTTCCTCACCCCCCACCGTTTGGACACCGCCGAGAAGTTCTTCGACCGACACGGCGCCAAGGTCGTCACCGTCGCCCGCTTCATCGAAGGGCTACGCCAAGCCAACGGCATCGTCGCCGGCATCGCCTGCATGCCCTGGTGGCGCAAGTTCGCACCATTCAACGCACTCGGCGCCGCGCTGTGGGTGGCGGTGTGGGTCACGGTGGGCTACCTCGCCGGCAGCCGTATCGACGTGCTCTACCGAACCTTCCGCCGCTACGAAATCTACATCGGCATCGGCGTCGCCGTCCTGCTGGGCGCCTTCATCGCCCGCAAGATCTACCACCACCGCAAAGACAAGGGCCACGCACGCGACCGGTGAGCACCGACAAGGAGACCCCCCCGACGTTCCCGTTTGCTTGCCGGGTGGTCAACGGCCCGGCATGCGTAATCAAGCCTCGGGCCTCCGCTGCTCCCAACCGCGATAAAGCGACGTCGGCCCCCGTGCGGGTGTCGACGTCGCTGTCGCTGGGTGCTGCCTGCTGCGTGGTTACTGCACTGGCTCTTCGGCGGCGTGGGCCGCGGGGTTCTGGTCGAGCTCGAAGCCCCATTGGCTGTTCTGCTGCACCAGGTCGAATCCGTCGGCGGCCCCGGACGCGCCTTCGGTGCCGTAGCTGGCGGCGTCGTGGAAGTAGTCGTGGTTCAGTTTCTCCTCCCCGGCCAGGGTGCCGGGCGGGAAGTTGGCCTGCAGGGAGTCCAGTGCCGCCTCGAACATCTTCTGGTGCGCGACCTCCCGGCTCATCAGGAAGTTCAGGGTGTCTTTCAGACCGGCGTCGTCGCACACCTTGATCAGCCGCTCGTAGGTGATCTTGGCGCGGGCCTCGGCGGCGATGTCCGAGCGCAGGTCGGCGGCCGGCTGGCCGATAGTGTCGACGTAGGCCGCGGTCCACGGAGCGCCCATCGAGTCGGTCAACCGCGGGCCGCCGCCGCCGAGGAGGTTCGGTCCACTGTTGAGCGCCATGCTCATGTAGTCGGGCATCTGGCCGTTGAGCAGGTCGCCCAGGTAGTTGCCTTCGACTTGATCGACGAGTTCGGCGGGGGAGCCCTTCAGCAGCAGGTGCAACGACTGGGCCACCATCTCCAGGTGCGAGAGTTCCTCGGTGGCGATGTCGAGGAGCATGCTGCGGCGCGCCTCGTTGGGTTCGTTCCAGCCCTGGGTGAAGTACCGCATCGCGGCGGCGAGCTCGCCGTTGGGGCCGCCGAACTGTTCCAGCAGCATCTTGGCGAACATCGGGTTGGGGTTGTCGACGCGGACGGTGTACATCATGCGCTTGTTGTGCAGAAACATCAGGCCTCCCGGCAGCGGATCAGGACCCGCGCCGACGTGAGGGGCGGCTGCCCACGGAGGAGCGGTCGACAGAGAGGCGGCGGGGGCGGGAACATCCCGCGCTGCCCACCGTAGAGCCGCGTGAGCATAACCGCGGGTTAGGAGAATCTCGCGTATCCGGCCCTGAGCTGAACGCACCGGTCAGCGTGGTGGCCCACCAGCATCACCACCCCAGCGGTGGCCGGCGTCGGTGGCGTCCTTGGCCCGGTCGTTGCGCGCCGCCGTGAACTCCTCGGGCAGCAGCCCGTACAACGTGTCGGCGACCTCGGCGAGATCCACCCGGCCTCTTCCTCCGGTCCTGTTGCCGTTTCACGATGACATCGGTCAGTCCGCGTCTGTGGCGCGCTGCGGCCGTCCCACGACGTCCAGCGTCCGTTGCGGCGTCATCAGCACAGCGCTGACGGCCGTTGCGTCGGTGGGCACCCCAGCAAGCGGACGGCGACGACGCTGTCAGGTGGGGTGCGCAGCGACCCTCATGCCCAATGGGGTATAACCGTGTGGTGAAACTGCTCAACCCAGTCTTGACGGACCTCACGCCTCGACACGTAGCCGTGTACTGGCGCTACCAGGTGGTCCGCACGCTCGTCGACTTTGGAGCCGCGGTGTGCTTCGTAATCGGCAGCGGCTTTTTCTTCTTCACCTCGACCACGCGCGCCGCAGACTGGCTCTTCTTGATCGGGTCGATCCTGTTCGCCGTGAAACCCACGATCGACGTCGTGCGCTCTGCGCACTTGAACCGGCTGCCTGGACAGAGCGAAAGCAAGGTTGCGACCTGATAATCCGCGTTCCCGTCGCAGGCGTCGAAACAGCTTTCGCTTTGTCCGGGATGCTTTCCCGCGGCTCGATGACCCATTCGGCCGCACACACTCAGGTCGAACTGCGTGTCGGCAGGGGCGCAGCGCGGCAGCAGTCGTCACGCACCACCGCCCGCCAAGCTGACCGGTCAGCAATCACCGTGCAACTCGAACGGGACCTGCACATCGGCAACACCAGCATCGGCCTGTTGGTCACCGTCTCCACCGCTGTCGGGGCGATCGCGACCGAGACCTCCGGATGAATCGGGGCTCACGTTCAGCGTGTGGTCAGTTTGGGGCGGCGGTCAGTGCGCGGTGTTGAGGGCCGGCGGGCAGGGCGGGTTGTGGGGGTTGCGCGGTGGGCTCCTCGTCGGCTGGTGGGGGTGCAGGGGGAAGTAGGCGGGGTGCGGCGGCGGCGGCGAGGAGTGTGGCGCCGGTGGAGCTGCCCAGGACGGTGGCCCAGGCCAGGGGGCCTAGGGGTGTGCAGCCGAAGAATTGGCTGAGCCCGGGGGTTTGGATGAGCCCGGCGAGTAGGGCGGCGGAGCCGAGTCCGGTGGCGAGCACGAGGGGGTTGCGACCACCGATGAGCAGGGTCTGCCCGAGTTGGGTGCCTACCAGTGCGGCGAGGGCGATGGTGCTGGCGCGGCGGCGGGTGCCGGTGACCCGGCCGATTTGCCATGCCAGCAGCGCCCCGGCACCGGTGGTGGCACCGCGGATGGCGATGTCCCGCAGCAGCGGCGCCCCGAGGGAGGGGACCTGTGCGGTGAGGAGGTTGCGGCGTTCGGCGGGGTCGGTGGGGGTGGCGGCCAGGGCGATGGCCATCGAGGGCGCCAGGTCGGTGAGCATGTTCACGAGCAGGAATTGGCGGGTCCCGATCGGGGCGCGCCCGGCCAGGGCGGTCCCGGCGAGGGTGAACCCGACCTCTCCGGCGTTGCCGCCGAGCAGGATCGCCACGGCGTCGCGGACGCGGCCCCACATCGCCCTGCCTTCCACCAGGGCATCGAGGAGGAGGCTGACATCGGGGGTGGTCAGGACCAGGTCGGCGGCGGTGCGGGCGGAGACGGAGCCGTGCGCGGCCATCCCGATGCCCACGTCGGCCAGGCGGATGGCGGCGGCGTCGTTCGCGCCGTCCCCGGTCATCGCCACCACCCGGCCCGCGCGTTGCAAGGCTCCGATGATCCGCAGCTTCTGCTCCGGGGATACCCGGGCGAACACACTGGCTTGGGTGACCAGGGCGGTGCGGGCCTGCTCGTCCAGGCCGGCCAACTCGGGTCCGGTGACGACCCGGTCGGCGGGGATCCCGAGCCCGTGGGCGATCGCTTTGGCGGTGACGGGGTGGTCGCCGGTGATCATGACGGTGCCCAACCCGGCGGTGTGCAGCGCGGTAATGGTGGGTGCGGCTTCGGGGCGGGCGATGTCGGCGAGGGCGATAAACCCGAGCAGGGTGAGGTCCTCGGTCATCTCCTCCGGGTCGGGGCTGGGTGTATCGGGGCTGTGTTCGGGCAGGACCTCGCTGAGGTTTCGGCGCGCCACCGCCAGGACTCGCAGTCCCTGGGCGGCCAGGGCGTGGACCATGGTGGTGGCCCGCGTGCGGGCGGCGGAGTCCAACACCCGTTTACCGGTGTCGTCGCGTTCGTGGGTGCAGCGCGGCAACAGGATCTCGGGGGCACCTTTCACGACCAGGCGCAGCGAGTCGCTGGTGCGGCCGACGGCGGCGGAGAATCCGCGGTCGGACTGAAACGGCAGCTCGCTCAGCTCGGTCCAGTCCTGCTCCAGGTCGGCGCTGATGGGGTGCGCGGCGTCCAGGATGGCTTGGTCGGTGGCGTGCGCGGGGGGGTGGCCGGTCATCGGTTGTGGGCAGGCCCGGACGGCGTCGAGCAATACTCGTCGCGCTTCGGGGGCGTCGGTGGCCCACTGCTCATCGAGTCCGGCCAGGCGCACCAGTCGCAGTCGTCCTTCGGTGAGGGTGCCGGTCTTGTCGAAGCAGACGGTGTCGACCCGACCCAAGGCCTCCACGGTGCGTGCGGAGCGGACCAGCACACCCCGGGCGGACAACCGCCGGGCGGCACCCAGCTGGGCGACGGTCGCGACCAGGGGCAGCCCTTCGGGGACGGCGGCGACCGCAACACTGACCCCGGAGGCGATGGCTTGGGGCAGGGGTTGGCGGCGCAGCAGGGCCAGCCCGGTCACGGCGGCCCCGCCGGCCAGGGTGATGGGCAGTCCGCGGC
>JAABUI010001551.1_pt1 | contig 13171 bp, 13 predicted proteins | sample 5559111 | NCBI WGS metagenome assembly JAABUI01 (sample SAMN10711870, study PRJNA513365) | rock metagenome | isolation source: Antarctica rocks | place: Antarctica: Victoria Land, Buttleship Promontory
AGCTTATGTTCTCCTGAGTCATATAGATAGCCGGCTCTTCCCTTCTAGATACTTTCCTTCCTTAGCATTTATATACTCGTTACATTACACCCATATGACTCGCTCTATGCTGGCCCCTAACACAAATTGAAGAAGCAGAAAACTTTAGATGAACAAGATTCTTGCTAAATTCTCATATCAATAAACATAAATGAGAAGACTTTTTCTCTTGTTAATTCATTGTGTTTATTCTTTCTTTGAACAGTAATATTACATGTGTTAAACTTGAAGAGACTTGTTGAATTAATTTTGCAATTATATCAGAATTGAAATTGCAGAACTGAAGTTCAAGATGCTTAAAATTTAAGATCAGAGAATCTTGATGATCAAGAAACTGTATTAAAATTGTCTTGTCTAATTCTGAAAAACTCTTTAACAAAATTCTTTCAAGCTTTCTCAGATCATTAAGTAGCTCAAGACTTTCTGATTTGTCAGAAATGTTAAAATAGTCAGAATAATCAAGAAAGTTGAAATAATAGTTACAATTCATGATCTGATCGAGAATACTTATGTCTTTGAATGAAGATTATGTTCATCAATGATGTATCTCGACTGATTTGCAGTCAAATAATGACATGTCATTGATTAAAAAATGTCAAAACCTTTTATCTGACTTGCATTGACATTAAATTTATCATTCATTTATCAGTAAGTGAAATTCAAGATAAAGAGAAATGCTAGTGACATAAAGAAATGTTTTGATCTCTAGCGCAGAAACTGAACTTTGATCACATATTGAGTTGACGAAGTGCAGAAATATGTTAATTTCTGAACAATGTTTATCTAGATTTTAACAGCTGTTTAAAGCTCTGATGTTTCAACAATACAAGCATTTTATTGAGCGATTATCATTATCATTCTCGAAAGAAGCATTATTACTGAATCGTGATTACTGTTATTTCTGATGACATCTTTGACTGAATTGACTGTGATGTTTAATCTTGCTATTTCTTTGCTTATAAAAAGTTTACTAAAATTTCGTCTTTTTAATTTTATCTTATTGAGAATATGAACAAACAAGATGAGTGATTCAAATTTATTGATATATGTTTTATGATACAGAAATGTTTGAATAATTCTGTATACTTCTTGTGATGTTTGTGCAAAAGCACAAATATTTGAGAGTGCAAGAGAATGACAGATTTAATCTTTATCAAAGATTATTAAACCAGTCAAGTCAATGTATAACAACTTGTTTACAATAGTATCTTGATCTTTGATGAATCAAAACATATGTAGAATATTTAGTTAGAATAAATCATCTTTCTAAGTAGCGTGACATGTCTTATAACAGTCATTACTCATCATATCACTGTACGAAATTGTACTCACAATATTTTCACAGACAGTTGTTCAAGCAACAATCTTTTAGTGCTGTTCATTCTGACATTCATAAGTTCAGTGATGATAGAATGTTAAGAATTAAGCATTCTGAAAGTGATCAGAGTAAATATGTGATGAAGATTTGAAGTTGAAAGAATCAAATTTGATAGACGATGACAGTGTTGATTTGAGCGCGTCAACATTTGAGGGAAAAATCAATCAAGCAGACAGTATCTGAATCTTGATGAGCATTCAACATGAACTTTATCACAACATGAGAAAGAATTGATGCAAGATCTACAATTGATAAAGATACAGCATTCAGCGCTTCATAATGCACTTTTATTTTGAAAAAGCTGAAACTTTAAACTTTATCTTCAAACTTCTTATCTTTTGTATCAGCGAAGTTTACATCTGTGCAATTTCTAGTTAGCGTGAATTGTTGTCATCTTCGCATCAATGACATCTCAAGGCAAAGTACAAAAGTATGTTTCATTTCAAGATCTCTGAGAATCTTCAATACTCAACTGCAATTCATTTAATTAAAGACTTTGTAGAATGTTATGTGTATTGCTGATTTCTCATGTATGCTTTCGTCATAATGTATTCAGAATTCTAATGTCTGTGCTCTCAACTTTATTTCTCTTCTTTCTTCATAGATTATTTTATTTTTATCATTAAGTCGTTCAACATCTTGTCTCAAGCATCATTCAAATGTCAATCTTAACATCTTGCTGCATATACATGATATCTTTCAGTATGTCACAGCTTTTGTATCTTTCATAGATCATGAGATGACTTGAACGTCATTCAATATCACGCTAAAGCTTTTTCATGTTTCACATGTTGTAATCTTTGATGCGAAGTCAATCATATATGCTATGATGTGATGATGACAGAATGATGTTTAGTTAATTGAGCTGATAGACAGACATAAAGAGAAGTAAGACTAAAATCTTGTTAATAAGATCATGATTCAGCGCAGATGCAAAAAGCTTAAATGTTGAGAGTTTGCAGTAGTTCAATGAAGACGTAAATGTTTGACTGAGTTAACGTGTTATTGACTTCATCTAAATTAGACACATGATTTCGCAGCTGAACGAGCTCTATAATAGTATAAATTTTCGATCATCTAGACATTGAGATAGACTTCTCAATAAACTTTAGATCAGATTGTTTGAACTTCATTATAAGAAAAACTTGATGAAAAATTCTTTCAAGATATGTTTGTGATCTGAAATTTGAACATCATTGCTCGACTTTGTATCACTTTTGAGAACATTTAATCTCATTTATGTATGCTAACAAACAAACTCAATGACAGTTTCAAAATAAATGTTTGATGTGATACAATCAAGGTTGACAGTTGTTGATGATGATAAAAAGATCACGTTTAAACGTTTGAAAGCTGTCTAGATGCGACGTATAAGGCTTAGCGTCTCACATGTTAGCGTGCTTAGTAAGTTTTCAGAAGAATTTTCAGTTCTTTGATAATTTCATTACATTCTTCATGCTATCTTCTCTCTTCGCAGCAGAGTATCATCATCAGATAATTAAGAAATCTTTTTGCATTCTTTAACTTTTGAGATGAAGAAGAATGAATTACGTCTCAGTAAATCATCAAGAACAGCAATCGAGATATCAGTTAAACTTTCAACGCATCGTTATATGAGTACTTGAGTAGATAGATCTTCTTCATTTGTCAGTTCAACTTTGATCATTTCATGTTTTTCGTTCACGTCTAAAGATTCTATCATCATAATTCAATAAATGACTCAAACGTTTCTTGAAATCAGTTAATTTCATGTGATTTTATCTTTGTGCATTTTATCTACTACATGTACATGCTTGATGATCAAAATTCAAATAATCAATCTAAAATTTTCAAGAACTTTATAGACTACTAGATGTAGAAACAGAAGAAAAATCATTTTATGTCAACTATCACTGTATTCTTGCTTCTTTTACTTCAACAAAAAATATATAATTCTGAAATTTTCATTCTCTACTCATCGAGAATACAAGTATGAGATGTCAAGATTCATTCTGTAAGACAATTAACAATGTCTGAAGAATAACAATGCGTGATAATTTCAGCTTCAAGATTTTTGAATAAGTCAATGAAGTCTGAATTGTAAATTCTCGCAGCTTTATAAAAAGCAAAAACGTTGTTGATGTTGAACTGATTAATGCATTGTGCAAGATCATTCTCACTAGAAATATCAATCAAATTCTCTGATATTATCTGATTTATTTCAGAGATTGAGCAAGAATTCTGAACAACGTCTGCATCATTGCACATTTTGATATCATCATAATCTTGCATTAAATCTGAATTACAAATGTTGAAGTTGAATGTTGAAACATGAACATAGTCATCTGATTCTTGCATTACAACAGTCAATATGAAACGATAATTTATGTTGATTATGATGACAGCTGATTGAATAGTATTATACAGATCATTGACTTTTATATCTGAGTTCACTGCCACATTAAACTGATTGCAGAAGTTGAACATTGCAAGTTTGTTGTTATTAAATCTTATTGATGATCAAGTACATATATATTGTCAAATGATTTTCAAGCTGACTTGTCAAGTCAGTCAGCATCAGTGATGTTGTCATCATTGTACTGCATATAGCTGTTTATCTTTAATTCATCATTAACATTGTTGATGAAAGTCATGATAACAATAAAGTTTGTTACTTGTTCATCAGTTGCTTCAGATACTGAAGTGACAGCAAAATTCGTTTTAACATCATCATTAGAATTGACGCTCATGTTGAACTGAAAATTGTCATGTTTGTTGTCAAAAGAAGTGATTATCGTCAATCTAAAAGCAAAATGAATAGCATCTTGAGAATATGAACTTGCAATCATGATCAGCGCAAACGAGCTACTGACAAGAAGCTAAGCTTGAGTCAGATTATTATCTTTTCATTAAGAATTGATAGTTTTACGATGTTGAAAAACATTTCTCAAGTATATTCTGATTAGTTGAATATCTTTGAATCTTGTTGACTCTGAATAGACTATCTGAGAAGATCAAATGATGAGAATGAAGCTCACTTTATATGTGCAGAACTTATGTATGCAGAACTGCAGCATCAAGTCAGTTGAAATTAAGAACTTCATTCATTTTATTAAATCTTTATTGACTATAAAATATCTGCATAAGTAAGAAGATGTTTGCAAGAAGTTGTATCTGCATGTTTGAAGATCTGAAAGTTACGAAGTCTTGATTTCGACGCGTTTGAATAAACATCTCAATTAGAATGAATGCTTCGCGTTTCATATCATGAGTCGTCATTCACTTTTCTCATTCAATCATCTCATCTTAACAACTTTCATTCATCAACATCATTTTATCAACGCTGATACTATCTTAATTTTGATGATAGCATCAATCATGACTCTGTTATTCAGTAGTTTCAATACGTCATCATCAAGCGTCTTGTAAGCTCTGTTGATCAATCTTTTTAATCGTCAGGTCTGTCACAGTCTACTGAAACATGAGACGAGCAACTCATACATGTAATCAACATCAAAGTCAAGTCTTATGTGTCTTAGCTGAGAATGTGAAATCTCAGAATAATTTGTTGTCGTCAGTCATATCATTCAAGAATCGTTTTCTGCAATACTCAGCAGAAATTCTGCAACTCTTTGAGTCGTTGTTTTCAAGCATTGATTGATCAAGCACTGTCATCATGTTTTTTCTTTTCATGCAGTCAGACGACAAAGTCGAAATTGACAGATGATTCTCTAATGATTCTCTGCAATGTTTTTCGAGTAATTTCTCGACAGACTACACAGTCTTCAAATGTTCTTTATAGAATTTCTCGTATGATTTTTTTCTTCGTGAGATCATGCATGCAATCATCATGAACAGGTGCAGCATATATAGCGAAATCGCAAAAATGATGATGAAGAAGCTAGACATGAAAGTTTTACTTGCTTCTGTCAAAGTCAACAAAATTTCAGTACTCATATCAATTGATTCGATGCTTCACATATTGCTAGACTGTGACAGAGATTCATTCTTGAGTTTCTCAACAACATTGAAAGATCATCATGCTTGAAGAGTTCTTGAAATCATTCTCTTACCTGCTGCTTGTATCAAGACACTGCATTAAAATGAATCACATGCATGATCTCTAAGCAAGCGAAGAAAATACTCAGAACTGAACCTTGCATATGTTGATAACATACACACAACAATATTCTACTTGTAGAATAATCATTCGTTTCAGTCTACAAAAAGCATGCGCTTTAGTTACTCTTTCAGATACACAACATCATTCGCGAAGTCAAGACTCACTTACTGTACGAATTAATAATTGTATCAACTTTCGAGCGACTCGCATTGTATCTTGCAACTCGTCGCATGTCGTAAATAGTTCTCTTGTTTAGCAATCAAGATTCTCAAAGTTTCTTGAAAAGACTTCTTATGACTTGATCAATGAAGCAAGAAAGCAACGAAGTGAGCATATAAACATTCTGTAAAAGATAAGAAGAAAAGATGATGATTTATTTAAATGCAATAGTTGATAGTTGAAAGATGATGTGAAGAGAAAGCACATTTCATCATCTGACATTAATCTTCAAGTCACGTTCATCAAATTGCACACATGATGAGTGTAGAATGTTCTCATATGACTTTCATGATCTCATCTTGCAATTTTTTTCTTGTTGATGAATAGAGTTTGTGATCGAGTAGACTGTATCACGAAGAATGTGCGTGATATCATTCATACAGAAAGATTTTTCAAGTCAATTCTTCAATACTTTCACGTTCAGTATCAGCATTCTCACTCTCATTTGTATTGTTATTTGACAATGTTCAATAATTACACACACTCTTCAAGATCATATTTCAGGTCAAGATATACTGCACTAATCATGTCATAAGATCAATCTTACTGCTTCACGTAGAGACCAGACGCAAAACATGCGTGACAGCTGTAGTCACGCTTTATTCACGCAGAAACATGAAGCAGATGTAGAATATCATCGTAAAACTATTTTATCATTGCGCGCAATGATGTCATTGAGTACTTTAAACATTGCTACAACATCTTGATCATCTATTAATTCAGAGCAGAGTCTTATCATTTTTTAAGTATCATCAAGAGAACATATTGTGCAAGTTTCACATTCAATCATCTGTCTTTTATCATGTTGTGTAATCTTGTTCTTTGTCTTGATTTCTAAGACTGTCTCGCTTAAACACAGAGAGCGATAATTGTCAATTTAATTACAGTAAAAAGACTTTTTCTTTCATCTTTTTTCTCTCTTTTTGATCTTTCAACGTCATTTCAGAAATTGATACTTTCACAATATCATTAAGTAATTGTTTATCAATGTTTATCAATTCTGTGCATTCTTCATTCAATGATGAGAACAATCTGATTTCTCATTCTATTATTGCAAATAAACATTTTGCTGATTTCAGATCTTGCAAACTTCATCAACACATTGATAAAGCTTTGATCAAATGACATGAATGTTTGAATTTTAAAATCTGATATCTATGCTTTGCACTTGTCTGATCAATGATAGACTGTCATGTTCTGCAATCTTTCTTTATACTAAGTAACTTGTAGTAGCATTCAAATATCTTTGAACTTGACAAAGCAGTTGTAAAATTTATCAACAGATTCAAACATTAAATCATCATCTTCAAATGAACTTTTAATCAATATTTGTTCATTAAATTCAAGATTTACATCAAGCTTCTGATATAAACAGATCTTTTATCATGACATCTTTTCATTCATTTTTGATGAAGTGAATTAAAAGATATTTTGAAACATCGTTGCAGATTATGATGCAAATTCATCAGAAAATATCGATTTTCAAAATGTCTTTTAAAAAGCTATCAATGATGAGATTAATGAAATATGATTTCTTCATCATCACTGACAGTTTTAACAGATAACTTCTCAACATTGTACAATCATAATATCAATAGTCTTGAGATTACAAAGCAATCAGCAGTAATCTACATACTTGTGAATATATACATACTCAACTCTTTAATATAACTCTATATTGATACAATGTCAATAAATAATTCTTTAAGTTCATCAGTACTTAAAGTTGAGTAAATTTAAACTGTCTTTCTCTCAGTAATTTTATTAATATTAATCAATGATAGATTGAATTTCAACAACAATATTCTTATATATGAAAAGAATTTAAATCAGAATTCAACTATCAACTTTTACATTGTCATTAAAAATATGCAGCTCAATTCTAACAACATTAACAAAGATACAACTTTCACAATCTTGAATTGAAGTGTTAATCAAGTTATTCAGTTAACTAATCTGATGTTTAACATGCTCAATTATTCATTGATTCATATTGATATTACAATGTCAGAAGAAGATTTAAACACTGTAATGAATGACTTGACTTTCAATGATGATGCTGTTGACATTAATATGAATAATCAGCAATATGAAATCAAGACTGCTACTTTTAATGAATGCATGACTGAAATATGCATTATTCATTGCTTTGCTTGTGTGTTTCTTGACATAATATTTGAATACAACAACATCAACATTGATATGTTATTTAAACATGATCAATCAATAGTTCTTTTGAACTCAACTGTCAATAACATTGACACAGTGATCAATATTTTTGCTAAACAAATTGAAAACAGCTTTCTTGTGATCATTAATTTTCTAGCAGAATTCAGTTTAATCAGCGTAGTTTCAACTAACGACATTTTCATTCTTGTTGAAAGCATTTTCAATACTTGAATATATGATAATGCTTATACATTCAAAGAATCAGATACAGAATTTTATTAAAACAACATCATTTATGTTACATTAAGATTCTTATCTTTATTCTTGAATGACAAGTACTTTGCTATGCAGTTTTCAACGTATCAGAACTATGATATCAGTCAATTCATCAACATCAAGCAAATTGCTCAATATTCAATGTATGAAGATGAAAGTTCAAATGATATTAACAACTTGAATATCATCATTGCTATATATATAGAGTGCAAGATTCTTTTCTTTCTTCACAAAATATATATAATAACTTTCATTTTTTACTTTTCAGCTGATATCAGAGTTATTAATGAAGTCTGAAGTATTATTTTCACAATGAACAACAATTTCTATAATTTTGATGCATTGAAAGTGATGATCAGAGTTGAAGTTAGTGATAATAAAGACATTGTGCAGTTTTCAGACATGCTTTTCATTGTGACAGATGTTTTACAAAACTGTATATTCTTGAAGATGAACATAGCAAATCATTCTTTTGAAGATGTAAACTTCTGAAATATTCATTTTCATGTGACTAAACAATCACAACGCGCGCAAAACGAATTTTTGAAAAGAGCATTACAAACGAGAGAGTAAGAATCAAGTAAATGAATAGATGATGATGAATTGCATGAACAGCAGCAATGCTGATTCAATGATGATCACGAGCAGCATTGACTTATCACACAAAGACAGCGACGCGATATCTAAATGCTCACGCAATGATGAGATGAACATTATCAACATCATTGATCTACTAACACAGACATCAATGTTAGAGAAAAAGAAGAACAAAGATCATTCATGAAAAGAAGTGACTTTAGAGTTGATTCAATGTCTTTGAAATGTTTCAGAAAGAAAGATTGAAAGTTAAGATGCATTCATTGCGAAGAATGTACAGATGTTGAAGACATTCATTCAACTTCTCAATAAACAACTATAAACACAAGAAAATACGCGTTTCACATTCAAAACATCATCATGAGTCGATGTAGCAAGAGAAGATGAGATTCTAGTGAAAATAGTGAAAAGAAAAAAGATGAAAAAGATACAAAAGAGATCGATCGATCAGATCTTTCAGAAAATCGCAAGCATGTCGACAACGCAACAAGATCTAATAATGTCGCTTCGCAAGCTTGAAAGCGAAGACATCGCACTTCACGCGATGAGTTCAGAAGCTTGAACAGCTTTAGAAAAGTCTCAGACATGAATAAAGAAAATTGCAGACTCAGCGTACATAGTGTGTAGAAGCTTCGCGATACTAGCACATGATGTATGCATCACACTAAACACAAGCAATCAGAAAATGATCATCAAAAGACTGATAAAAGACAACGCAAAACTTCATGAAGATCTAGAGATGCTAAGAATAGCTTGATTCAAGAGAGTAATTGAGAGTGAAAAGACTCACTCATCGTTCATCATAGAGATCATAATCAAAATGATGATGAATCAACTGCTAGACGTAGACATGCTGAACTTATATCAAGAATGCTCATGCAAATTGTTTGAAAAGAACTGTTGTATCACACAGTGCTTTAAATGCTTCAATTTTGATTATATGACTAAATTCTGCAAAAACAAAGAGCGCTGCTTCAAATGTGCAGACAAGCATCACACTGAGAGATGCGTTGTGTTGATAAATAGAAGATGATGCGTGAACTGCAATGATAGTCACGAATTCTGAAGATGTTCATGCTTCAAATGAAAACTGCAGATAAAGCAATCAGAAGAAATCTTTTAATACAGATTGATCAGATACTCTGTAACATCAAAAGATAATCATTCATTCTCTTCTTTCTTTCTGAACTTCTTGAGTTCAATGAATTTATCGAATTCAATGAACGTCTTAATGATGACAAGCAGTCGAGATGTCGACGAGTCAACATGACAAGTGATGAAAGTCAAGAAGAGATGAATCGATCGCTCTTCAAGCGTGATTAATGACTCAGAAAACATGACATCTGAACAGACACAGAAGCATCAAATTAGAAAATGTGAAAGACTCTTGATGATTAAAAGCATACAAAAAGCTGTCTTTGCACAGAGTCAACAGCAGTTACAGATAACTTTATGATAAATCAAATCTTTCTGCGAATTCTACAGTATAACATCAGAAAGTCATTGAAAATTCAGAAGTCATTTCTGATAGACAGAGAAATTCGCGAATTTGACATAATAGTCATTCAGAAACAGAGTTGCAGCGTTAATGCTTTGCAGATGTTTAACTTGATACACAACTTCTTTCATTTAGTGAAAGACTCATCATTGCAAGCAAGAACATTCATCTATGTCAACAAGCATTTAAAATTCGATCAATGAATGATGAAAATTATTGAATTGAACATCTGTTCAATTAAGCTACAAACTAGCAATTTGAAGAGTGAAATGCAGACGTTACAACTTATAAACATCTACAATTCATGTTCGCTGTCTATTATCTTCACAGAAGAATTATCTACTATTTCTCAATTGAATGAACTAATCAAAGATGACTGCAAACAACTAATTGTAGAAGATTTCAATCTGCATCACTCACACTGAAGAGACAGAAAATGCTTTATTCATCATGCAGTGACTGATGCTCTCCTAGATATCATTATAAACGCAAGACTAAAGTTACTGCTTAAGTTAAACACAGTTACTAAAGAGATTCACAATCAGCTCACAACAATAGATCTAGCATTTAACAGTGAGAAAATACAGTTCATGATACACAAATGTGAGATGAGAACTGATTTGCATCAAGAATCTGATTATCTTTTGATCATCATGAAGTTATGTCTACGCACATTCTTCGTGCAGCTCACGACTCATCGACTATGAAAGAAAATGAACATAGAAGTATTAAATGCTCATTTAAGAATACATCTTCTCATCAATTGTTTTCTCAATGACAAGACAGCAATAGATGACAGAGTAATTGAGATCACTCATGCATTACAAGAAGTCATTGAAAAGTCTACTTCTTGAACAAAGTCATTGAATTGAGCACAAGACTTTTGAAATCAGAACTGCTTGAATGTAATGATGAAATCATGATGACTATAAATTGTATGAAAAATGCAGAGTACGCTGAGAACATGAAATGACTATCTGAAACACAATGATCACAAAAACAAGATCATTAAAGAAACAAAACATTCACATTTTAGATCACAGATGCATGAGCTGAGCAATGAATTGAAATCGATTTGACGCTTTGCAAAATGAGTCAGAATTGAAAGTCGGTTACTCAAAAAACTTTCACAGTTTTCGTCACTAAAGAGCGATGATTTCAATCACACAGCAAATTTATTTGAAGAAAAAACAGAGATGCTACAAAAGAAGTTCTTTTTATCATCATCTCAAACAGACATAAGTGATATTTTGAAATCATTTATATTGCTGACAGTGGCGTTCAATGCAGTCTTATCACAAGATGAGATGAGACAGATGATTCAATGAATAAAAGTTGACAAAGCATCAGACGCATTCAAAATTTCAAATAAAGTGCTTCAGATGAACTTAATGAAACTGATTTCGATACTAATCAGCTTGTTCAACGCATGTGTAATTCATAAATATTACTTGAAGCAGTTCAAAAAGACTCAGATGATAGTACTACACAAATCAAAGAAGAGCGACTACATTGATTCAAAGATGTATCAATTCATTGTTCTGTTAGACATCATGAATAAAGCACTGAAATCAATCATGATCAGAAGATTAAACGATATTGCTGAGACTCATCACATGTTTTCAAACGCTCAAATGAGAACTAGACGCAAGTGATTCATGATTTCAGCGCTGAATCTACTAGTAGATCAAGTACATGCAGTATGAGACTGCAAAATCAAATACGTAATCTTCATGCTCAGTCTAGACATCATCAATGCATTCAACTGTGTCTTGCACATCAGACTTCTACATACACTGAGAATGAAAAAAACATTGAACTACATAGTTGAATGAATTCGCAGCTTTCTGAAGAACAGAGAATTATCGCTGACATTCAATAAGCAAACTAGCTCGATGCGATGAATAAACATTGACAACAGAGATTCTTCATATCATCAATTCTCTTTCTATTCTTTAACGCAAGTTTAATCAAAAAATGCAAAGCATTAGAAATCAAAATTGAAGTGCTCAACTTTGTAGATGACATCAATATTCTGTTCTATGACAGAATCACGAAATCAATCTGTAAAATGCTAAGTCGAGCACATGATGTCTGTGTGAAGTGAACTCAAACTCATGATGCTACGTTCGCTTCAGAGAAATATGAATTCACACACTTCATTCGTAAGTCAAAAAGATTTAACATGATGACTAGTCTATGCATAGAAAACTCAGTAGTAAAGTTGAAGTCAGATGTATAAATTCTTGAAGTTCAACTGAACATAAAACTTCAATGAGATTCACATCTTCAACAAATAGAAGCAGATCACGTCATCAAGATGCTGATGCTTAATCATCTTGAAGTCTTTACATGAAAGACTACATTCATAAAGACGAGACAGATATACTCAGCAGTAATAAGATTGAAAATGACGTTGGAAGCATTCATATGACATCAACATGATAAAGAAGAAAAATTGTCGAGCATGAAATGAAGACTAGAAGTTCTTCAGAATCAAGCGCTACGTCACGTCACAGACATCTTCAAAAAAGTAAATATTAAAATGCTAAAAGTCAAAACATATATTTTCTCACTTCACATTCATCTGAACAAGCTACAGAATCAGGCTACGCTACGCAGTCGAGTCAACGACAGAACGCAAGAGACTCAGCGAGCATTGTTAGGGGCCAGCATAGAGCGAGTCATATGGGTGTAATGTAACGAGTATATAAATGCTAAGGAAGGAAAGTATCTAGAAGGGAAGAGCCGGCTATCTATATGACCCAGAAGAACATAAGCTAACCCTGAATAGGGTTGGCCTCGGAACAACCCTATAGCCTAGCGGCGAGCGGCCGGCGATAGTCATCAACATAGCCACCAACATAGCTACCAACATAGGTGCGTAGCTAGG
>JAABUI010001556.1_pt1 | contig 13143 bp, 6 predicted proteins | sample 5559111 | NCBI WGS metagenome assembly JAABUI01 (sample SAMN10711870, study PRJNA513365) | rock metagenome | isolation source: Antarctica rocks | place: Antarctica: Victoria Land, Buttleship Promontory
TAGCTATAGCCTATATAGTATTTTCTCGCTTATTAAGGCGATCTTCCTTATAGAGTATCTTAACTACGTCCTCAAAATTAGGGACTTCTCTTATAGTAGTAACCGTCCGATATGCAAAATCCTTAAATCTACTAATAAGGTTATTTAGGAGTATTAAGACGTATACCTAGTTATTAAATTTAATTCCTATCTTCGATAGGTCTTTAGCCTTAGAGTTAATATCGGTAACGTATATATTTACCGAGTTATTACTTTTATTAAGCGATATACTTATTAATTCTTAAAGGGCTATATAACGAGAGGTAAACCCGGAGTTAATATATAGCTTCTCGAGTTTCTCCTATAGCTTCTAGGATAGAATTTCATTCTTAATACGACCTACTAGTCGTTCTTTATATTTAATAATAATTCGTTAGATAAACCTAATATTATTAAGGTCCTAGAGTTCCTAATTAGCCTCTACGGCTATCTTCTTAGCGGTAGTAGGGGCCTTCCGAGTAACCTTTCGTTAACTAGTAGGAGTAAGTTCGGTTAGATAAACCTCCTCAACCTATAGCCTTAGTCTTAAGTCTTTCTCGTTAATATACTATAGGCCGTCGAATTTTAAAGCGGCCTTATAGCTACGTACCTAGGACTTATAATTATCGCTCCCTTTTAGCTTAGGAAACGCCTAGATTACGTAGGAGTAGTCCGACGATAATATAGTAGCTACTAATAATAATATAGAGCTATATAAGAAGATTTGTAGTAGTGGAGTTAATAATCGGTTAGATGGTGGTAAGTAAACACTAAAAAACTAACTTTTTAAACACGTGCTAACTTTTCTTCTATATAGCAAAAATCGCAAAAATCGTAAAATCGATTACGATGACGAGTCTAAGAGGTTAAGACTTCGTTAATTAAACTAAACAATTAGAGAGCCTCCTCGACGGAATCCCGGGCTCATAATCTATTGGAATACGAGGAGAAGTTAAGGTCTCATAGGTGTGGAATTGATTAATTGAGTTAGTTACATAGAGAAGAAAGAGAAGTGTCAGGGGGATGCTAAGACGCTAAACCGCATTAGGCAATCCACCTATAAAACCTGGAATAGTTGGTAGTATAAGGCTGAATTCCAACAGCCAATTCCGAACGCGGTGTAGGCAAAGATGAGGCACGGCTTACGCCCAAAGACATCGCTAAGTTTACCATACAGGGGCTGGGATGCGGTCATAGTAAGGATGTAGGCAGTGGCAATCCAAGAGACACTTCCCAGTGCGTGTAATTCGCTAGCCATCTCTCCATTGATTGCAGCGACGATGGACTGGTCCAAGAAGGCCAAGAAGATGCCGATAGCTAGGACTGGCAGCAGAGATTTGACTCTCTTCTTCCCTTGAACAGCCTCAGGATCTTTGGCACCTTCTGTTTGCTCCTAGTACATAATCCCTTTCTCTCTCCCTCTCTCAAGTCCACAACCCACTCGCTGTGGCTTCTTCAGATCAGCTTTAGCGCTCACTCTCTCTATTAGATGACTCGGTCACCTACGGCCGGCTTTAGGTCCGATAGGTGCATACGAGTATATAGCCTTTTTGCCCCTATGCAAGTTCGCAGTCCATCGCAAGAAATGTCTAAGCTGCGATAATGAAGCAGAGGCCTCCTTCGGCGAGAAGTTGCGCCTTGCTGCTAGAGTTCAATCTATTAAGCAAGATATTTGCCCGACTGGTGTCCCTCTCGCTTACCCAGCTTCTCCCTCACTCTAGCGCTTATTCTGTGCCACAAGTGAGTTCTTCATCTGTATAAGTTTGTGTCATGCAGCATGGACTTATCCCATTTACGTTCCTTCGTGCATTAGCATTTGGATCTTGCACGAGGCGAAGGAATGGGCTGACGTGCTTGCAGCTAATCTAGTAAATGAACTCTACACTATGATGCTTTGGTGCGACGTGCGATATGCACCCCACATGCACCATGATTATGATACATGCCGGCATCAGACATATATTTCCAAGGTCTCACAATATATCGAACGATTTCGTTCTTAATAGTCTCTTTCATCAGCCATTTGCTTTTCTTTTTTCCTTTACAAAACCTACTTAGTATGACGAACAATCCCTTCTATATTGCTTTCGAGACCATTAATACTGGCTTTACAATGTATATAACCCTTTCTGTGTAGGGTCTGAATGTTCGTATCCCTTTGTGTTCGCTGTGATATAAATTCCTATTCCGCAAACATTAATAGGCGCTTCTCTGGACCTTTACTACTGTCGCAGTTCTCTTGTCGGTCGGACGTTTTGCGATTCGCTATGCCACGGCTTCGAGATTCTATTGGGACGATGCTTCGCATCTGCTCTCATTGATTCTTCTTATTGCGCTCGCCGGAGCATATACAGCGGGATTTCCTTACTCAGCTCGACTTGTGAGAATAGGTCTCAAAGAAGAGAAGGCTCCGCCTATGACAGACCCCTTCTACCACACCTACCTGCAGCTCAGACTAGTAGTGACGTTACTGGTGTTCATGGTCCTGTGGTCAGTGAAGGCGACATTCTTAATCTTCTACCGACTTCTTTTCGAGGTGTCCCGGACTTTCATCCGAATTTGGTGGGCGGCTGTTGCTGTCACCTTCGCTTCGTTTTGGGTGTGCATTGGCAGCATATTCACCATCTGCGGATCTGCGGGTGACTTGTATAACTTCAGTAAGAGGCCTTTCTGCGTACCAATCACCGGAGGCTAATTGCCCATAGAATCATGTTCCTCGCCTCAATCAATGCATGACATTAGGGCGACTTACAAATACTGGTGTGCTCTGAACGTCACATCAGACCTTATTGGTGATTAGCAATAAATAAGTCTAACATGACACGTCTAATGCTTTACAGTGATGATTTTACCCCTCTTTATGCTCTGGAGCCTGCAACTTCGCAGATCACAGAAACTAGTCCTTGTGGGGGTCTTCTCCCTTGGCTTTGTAGTTGCCATATTCGACATCCTGCGCACGGTCGAATCTCTTCAATCTGGGACCTTCTCTGGTGTTGCGTTGTGGTCAAGTCTTGAAGTGACTATCGTAGTCATGGTTGCGTCTCTGCCCCTCTATCGAGTCCTGCTCACTGGCAAGGGAAGAGAGACCCTAATGTCTCGTGTCAGCTTGGTCCGCTACAAAGACATGCTCGATAGCCAGACCGGCGTGGAGCGAAAAGGCTCCGACGATAGTAGCTCGGGGCCCACCAAACCTTCACTCAGCACTTTTCGAGACGATCTGGAAATACAGATCTTGACATCACCGGATCACAGAAAGCTAGGCTGGCATTTTACACCTGCTCGTCCGTCGCAATGACTGAGGGACCAAGGAAACGAAATGCCAAGCATACATGCACAGAAAGACTGGTCATCATGACCCTACTACGCACTCGGCGCATAAGGGCTAAGATCCCAATGATCGAAATGCGAATCACATCGAGGGATAAATGCTTGTTCAGAGGACATCAGTCTCGCTGCGATCCTACATCCGAACTTCATGCGATGTTTTCAAGCGCCGTATGCTATCCGCATCGACGCCTGTCGGCTACTGTTCGTCTTTTGGAAACGCTACCCGCGAAGTCATTCTTGATAAAATATCTTGTCGTGCGGAGCGAGCCTCGTTCCCCCGTTGACCCTGTCTGCCAAATATGGGGACACACAGTCTATGGTGGCTTACGATTTTCCATTTGATCAACATCGTCATCGCCTTGCCCAACCCTCTCAATAATCCGATTCAAGATTTGACTTGGCCCAGCTTCATCCTCGGCAATAATGCTCCAGCATCGAAGTATCTTTGTGTGCTAAGCGTTCGTTCCGTCAATCTCTAATCCATCTCCAGCACCAGCTTCTCCACATCTCCAATCCTCCCACCCGACGTAATCAACTACACCGTCCCACACTCGCCCATCACCCTCAACTTCAGACTCAAAGATGTACCCCTAGAGCCCGCAGACATGCAACGCACCATCCTCCAGACCCAAGTCAAACTTCGCCGCTATATCACGACCCACTATCAATCCGCCTCCGACGTCCTCTTCCACAGCGATGACCCATACATGAGCGATGATAAATACACAGGCTGCTTCCTTGCATTCACTTACTGGCCGACTGATGAGCAGAAACTATTGACGTACGGTATGGTTCAAGATGCCTTGAGAGGGGTGTGGGAGTTCCTGTATATGCGTGGTAGATTTGTGACTGCGGAATTGTTTATACAAGAAGAGGGAGTGGGCATTGTGGGGTATGGGTCAGTGTCGAAGGGGCGACCGAGGTCATCAGTGGGAGTCAGTACGGATGCATAGGAGATATTCTCTCCAGCGTAGTGAATCGTCTAGCGTGTTTTGCGGGTTTCAATGCTTTTTAAATCATTTTGCCTTTCGACCGGAGTCCTTTGAGGGTCACTTAGGTCCATCACACTCCTCTGCCGTCTGATTGTTGTCCCATGCGCCTAGCTTAATTCTACAGCCAAGATCCTCCCTAAGTACTTCTTTTAGCCCAGAGAGCGCTTCCTAAGACTCCAAGCCCAAACATCCCTTTCGAAGACTCTGGATCCCGTAGGAGTATAGAATCTCCCTCTCCTTTAATCAACGTCTGCGTTCGCCTCAATGTCCTGATACTCGCCATCTCCTAATAATGAGCGCTGAGCCCCCTTCCCACTGTTCCTACTCTCATTCTTCGCTTTCCTTCCGCAATCAGGACAGCAAGTACTACCGTACCCCACATTAACTATGATACCATAAAGGCTTTGAACCGCGACTATAAGATGCACACCACTGAATGTCAAAGCCTTCAATCAGCAGCTGAACTTCACGATCCTCGGCTCGCTCCATGCAACCGAATAGGCTGTACTCACTCGCAAACCATCCAAGGCACAGAATTATATGCATACAGGACCAGCGGACCTCTCCACAGATCATCAATGATAATTCCATTCGCAATGAGCAAAGCCAAGTAGCTCAAAAACCCCAATGTATCCATAAAGAGCATCGCATTCAAGGACATGAATTGCTTCTGCGGAAAAATGCGATCTGGATGTGATAAGAGATCAAGGCAATTCCAGAGGAAGGAAATCCCAAGCTGTGGGTTGGTATCAGAACAGTGGATATTCAGGATTGTGCTGGCTGACTCACGACTATGCTCGCCCAGACTGTCAAAAACCTCGGCGCATCTCCCGACCCATGGCTAACGAAAGCAGCTATGACAGAAATAAAATTCAGAACAGATCCGATCAATATCGATATGAGAGCTGCGAGTCGTAAAGTGTAGCGATTGTGCGTTTTGAGCGTGCCATAGACCTCGGACGCCTCGTCTAGGATTTGCTGCACTTTAATTGCAGACATCTTCTCGTAAAAGTAAGACTGTGAGATGTGTAGTATCAAAGGAATGAAAACGTCAAGCGAATGTGTCGCAAATGACTGTGAACAAACATCATCGAGAAAGTCGAAACAAGGTTGCTGCGCACGTCCCCTTGCACAGCCTGCGGCTCAGACGGGAGCGCAGCGGGATCCTACGATGGTAGGGTAGGCAACAGCGGTCGCAAGGCAGAAATGCATTTGTGCAGACTCCTGAAGACATGAAAAACCACAAAGTCGTTGATGTACACATCATTGATGGCGAAAGGTAGGCTGTGTTGGGTGTATGGAGAATCTTTTGCATAGTATGGGAACAATAATCACGACCTTGATCATGGCTGAATGGATAAGACAGCGTGTAGGAATTGCACATGTGAGAGGATGCTTGAAGAAGTCTAAGACATAGGAATCAAATAGAAGTAAAACCGTGCAAATCAGGCAGTAGGTTTCATCCTCGCCGTTTAGCTACATTCTTCTTCCTTCCTGTCAGCATTTTTTCCCATTCATTTTCCCGTTCAATTGCCAGTTCATGCTGCAAATTTCCTCTGAGTGAGCCAATGAAAACTCAAGGCTTCCTCTCGAAGCAATTCTCATGTGATGACGCGTAATGAAACACAAGTCGCGATAAAGCTAGCAATTACAACAAACATTCCGCTTTCTTTTCTTCTGCCTGCATCACCCGTGAATCCCACATTTGTCGGCTGCACGCCCTGACTTCCAGAAGCTACAGAAATAATATTATTCCCAATCACTAGACTACCTGAAGACTGTAATTTGACTGGAGTTCCCACAGTGGTTACCCCAACTCCACCTGGTAGTCTGGTACGATGGTAGTCCCATCGATCGAGATAGCGTTAGGGCTCGCGGCAACTATCTGCCCACCAACGTTAAAGACAGATGACGGTGCTTCCTCCAGACCTTGAGAAATAAACGTAGACGGGATCGAAACAGTGCTGCTACCAAAGACTAGCACACCTGACGCTCTAAGACTGACAGGGGTTTCTGCAATTGTCACGCCAGATCCACCAGGTGAGATAGTCGTGCCGTCAACTAAGATAGCGGAGGGATGCCTCTCTGTAAACGTCTGGCCATCTAATGCATTAACAGGAGCTGGCATCAAGGGTGCAAGCGTGTTCGAGTCACCTCCGAGATCAAAAGCTCCTGAAGTAGGAAGGGCCATAGGATCATGAGGAATCGTTACTGCTGATACCCCAGAGCTAAGAGTCTGGCCACCGATGATGTCCTTAGCGAAATCCGGCTATTGATGATGTCTAGTCTGCCAGCTCCCGTCCCAAATTTAGAGGCTTTCCCGATGCTGGATGGCAATAGTGCTGTAAATCCTTTGACAATGAAGCTAGGAAGCACTTGAGCTGCCAGATGGGGACCATTCGACTCATTGTTTGGAAGCTTGCCATCGGCTGGAGGTTTGTCATTGCTAGGCAGAGCATGGCCTACAGGCCTGTTCTATAAGTTCGGAGGGCCTTGATATGAGATCGGGTCATTGCTGGGAGAGTTGTTGTCGCCGCTTGGAGGATCTTCCATCGAAATCGCATCGTTGCTAGGAGAGCTGACATGGCTGTCTGCAGGCTCTGTGTTTGAGGCAGGAACATTGCTGGGCGACTCGGCGTCATTGCCCAAGAAAATTGGGCCCACTGGATCATTGATTGGCGCATTAAGACTAGTATCATCGAAAGGCAATCCAGGATCTTGTCGAGTAGACTCCGGCAATTTAGCGTCCGGGGTACTAATCTGCTGCTGGTGGCTTCCAAGCTCTAACTTCGACTCCGGGCCATGACTTGGACCTGGGTCTGCAGTGACGAGAGGGCGACGCTGGACCAGGGGAGTACTTTGATGGGTCATGAGAAGCTTTAGCACTATTGCCGCCGGGTAGCACAGGAGAACTCGGAATACTGATACTTGTCTGAGCCCCTTTTCATTCCATTTCAATGGTACAGATTGACTGCCCACACACACACGCATGCCTGGGAAATGACATGTTACGCGTCTATCCGAGTCCTTTCGCCCTCACATGAACTGTGGAAGTTTCCGCTACAAGGGAGCTTCCATTGGCCGGCCATAATGAGGAGCCTATAGTGGCAAGTATACCAGCCAGGACATCGGAATGAGGAGTTGTGAGCAAAAAAAAACGAGAGGCTACCCTCTAAAAGCCGACAATCTCCTCGTGCCTGTCAATCACACAATGATACCGATGGATAGAAATCGTCCATACCTTCGCTTTGACAAGACCTCCACCTCTCATAACGGCAAGGTTGTGACGACGAGGATTAAGGAATGTCGCAAGAGACAGCGCTCGTTAAAATTCTAGCCACGTATCCTGATAGTGGTGCAATGGTGCAATCAATCCACGATGACGTACGTAAGCCGGCTTCAAATCCCAATTTATGGGCTGACAAGGGTCACTGCGCCAGTCCCGAACCGAGATTAGGGCTGAGTGGTGCCCCAACTTCCACTAGCATTGATCAGGTCTGAAAATCACGATATGTAGAGCATAAACATCGAGGCAGGGCGAATTCCCACTCGCCGCACTTGAATTTTGGCGTTTCGCAGACACATTTAGTATTGCAGTAATAGAGCAAGCGAGCCAGCCGCATTCATTGGGTTGAACTTGTACTGGGCCGCAGGAGGTCTTTCGGAGCGCGCCGTTTGTTTGAAGGAAGCAGACGCTGAATAGAATACTGCTCCTACTTTTCTCGGAAGTATCGGTCTTTTGATGTTCGATGCTGCAGTCCATTACGGCCATTTCTCTGCCAACTTCGGGGCCCGAATTGTAGCAAATTATTGTAAGCAAGCGGGTAAATATATTATCAAGACTCAAATAGCTTTATATACAAATTTTGCCGGGATGGCTCTTAATAAAAGGTTTATACATCCCAAGAAGAGAGCTGCCACTGAGCCAGCGATCACTTTCAAGAGTGGTCCTATGCCTCTTAGCTTCGCCTCAGAACCTTTAGAGGCCGTTTGAGTGGGCTGTGTAAGCTGGCCCGAAGAGCTTGCCAGGGTAGCACCACTACTACTTGTCGAATCCACTGGAGCTTTCATACTGATCAATGTCCCACCAATGGTAATCTCAGCTCCGTCGGACACAATCATAGTTCCAGACAAAGAAACAGCGGTGGAGCTAGCATCCGTGCTCTGGACGCCAGTGGTATGAGGCGACACCGGAGTCGTCGAAGATTCTCTTGATACGCCAATTGGTTTGATAGGAAAGGTGCTGTCGCCGACGATCAAGCCTCCTGATGTCCCAAGACTTATACGGGTCCCCTCAATCGTCACACCAGAGCCACCAGCTGTAAGCACAGATCCTGCCAACGATATCGATGTTGGGTTAGCGTGTAAGGTCTGGCCACCAACGACGAGGGCTGGCGCCGATTCCGTTGCTACATCAGGAACGCCTGCGGTAGGTGACATCAAGATTGTGCTATCTCCGATGATAAGACCGCCCGAGGGCTGTAGACTGACCAGCGTGCCTGCAATGTCAATTCCAGACTCGCCGGCCAAGAGTGTAGTCCCAGCCACTGATATAGCAGAAGGGTTACCCCGAAGAGTCTGATCATTGATGGTGTAAATCTGTGCCGATGGCGCTGCTTCTGGATCTGCTTTGGCTGGCGACGCTTGAATTGTTGACACTTGAAATGTGCTATCTCCAATGACTAGATTACCAGATGATTGTAATCTGATAGGCGTCCCGGCAATGGTCAATGGAGGCTGCCCAGCCCGAATTGTTGATCCCTGGATTGCTATTCCCGTGGGATTAGCTACCAAAGTTTGGCCGCCCACTGTGTAGATAGCCTCAGCCAGAGGTGAATTGGCATCAGAATTGCTGCCGACATTGGGATCAGGAAAAGTGGGGACGCTGACGGTAGCACCAGGTACGTTTACTGCAGGACCTCCAGGAGTCGCAGTCTGATCTCCAACGATGGCTTCTGCCGATGCTTGACTCAAAGTTATACTCTGCCCTCCAACATTGATCACCTGGATTCTTGAGGGGCCTCGGGTGTAAGTTTGCAAAGCTGTTGGAACATCATTGACGACATTTGAAGGAGGGCGCAGGGTAGACAATGCTAAATCGACAGGATCGAACCCGCCTGAACTAGTAGGAAGAAGATTTGGTTTGTTTATTGCAGGCTCTACTGTTGAGTCAGGCATGAGTGCAAAGACATTCGCAACTGAAATATCGAAATCTGATTGTGCATTCATCTGACGTGAAGACGCTACTGTGCTAGCATCAACTGAAATCAAGCCCGTCCTGGACGGTTCATTTGGAGAAGGAATACTCTTTTCGCTGGGGAAGCTGTTGTCTGAAATCGAATCTTCCACATGGGATTTAGTATTTTCTGGTCGAAGAGTCTTGCTGGCCGGATCGTTCGACGATGTGTCACCGTCAAGCAGAGCAGACTGCACCTGGCTTCTAGACTCTGGCCATGCCTTAGAGTGAGAGACGGCACTAGCTTCCATTGGGCTGTTAAGTAAGCTCGCAGGCGATGGGACTTCATGTTGTCTAGTCGCAGTACTTGGTGTTGGTGTGGCAGGGGCGTGATTCGGTACCACGGGCATTCCAGGAGCGGCCGGGACTGTAGTGGACGTTATGGGAACCATGGCTGTGGCTTCACCTAGCATTCTAGGCGGATCGTAAGCTCCAAGACCCCACTCTTCGCAAGTGGCCCAGGAAAGGTCGACTAGACTGAGACCAGGAGGCCATGAGAGAGCTGGTGTTGTCGCTACTATGTCTGTACCCCAAGTAGGGCTATCGTCTCGGTAACCCTTCCCAACTACTACACAATCTGTGACCAACGAGTTCGGGGGTGGATATTGCATCTCCGTGTAATTTATCGCTTTCCAATCCCCTTCGAAACATCGCGAGGTCGACAGGTCTCCTGGGTTATACGCAATAGTGGTATTATATAATGGTCCTTGTAGATCAGTAGCAAAGAGGTACTGACAATTTGTATCGGCTCCTAGGTTCTGGTAGGCTACATAGACAGAGGGCGATATGCTGAAGCTGTTGTCAATCGTGGTAAAGCTCATGTAAGCCAAGGGTACTTACAAAGTAAAACCATCGGAAATAGTACTAAATTTCAGCTTGTTTGAGAGAGTTTGTGCCCTTGTCTTCTGGCTGTTGACCGGCCAGTACAGTATACGAACAGTTTCAACATGCAAAGTACACTCAAGGCAGCAGTCTCTAGGTGCATTGAAGTCCGTGTATAATTCTTCATACCAGGTATTGGATTCAGTTGTAATGAGTTTGGCAGTATCAAGCAGGAACGACGGAGGAGGTACCCAGGTATCAATATGGCGGACAGTAGTCCTTTGTAATGATAGCGACGAGCAGGAACACGGAAAGTCACCATTGCAAGTGCTCCCGCCGACGGAAGCGTTTCCATTGGCCCCCGTACCTGTACTTGCTTGGATAGCAGAGCTTCCATTGACTTGCCAATGGAAAGGTGACGCCGATATGGTTTTGTATGCTGCACTGAGATGTAAGCTTCATTGAATTTTCTGATAAAGGCCACACCATTGTCAGGAAATAGCGGGACCTTTGCCTCCAGCTTGATCGGAGCTGGCCACTTTTGCAAGGCGAGATCATGTTCAGCTCCAGGCATGTCTCTAAGGAAAGATCGGGATGTCTTACTTGAGGCAGATATAATGCGGGATTCAAGCAATATTAGCAATACAATGAGATTCAGCCGGAGAAGAGCCATAGAATGATAACGAGCGCGAAAGACAAAGGGAGAGCAATGCGGAAAGCATGAAACTGATGAAAACCAAGAAGACAATGGCGAAAGTGAGAAGGCATGGCAGAGCTGGGGGTAGGATTCAATCCTACTTCGCGTCAAATTACGAGAGCTATTAGATTCAGACCGCGCTACTGCGAATCGAAATAGACATGATACACTGATGCCGCGGCGCAACGCCTCGATGTGGCCAATGACAGTGGGAAACTGTGTTGGAGAGTAGGGAAAATGGGCTTGCATGTCCTTGCCTGGAATCCTGCCGCCGACCTAGCGGCTAATTTCTCGCCCTGATTGGTCCTTCGCACATGATACCCGCTTCCATGCCTCAGAAGTCATTAGACTCGTTGTTCAAAATAGAAGTTGAAGGGAGATCGTAGTGTTTGCGCTCCCGAAGACTCCCTTCGTAGCATGTACAAAGGAAGAACGTCCGAAGTGAGCGAAGATGGCTTCATAGCGTGCCAACACACTAAGTGTATTAGTCATGCTTCAACCCATCCATTTACAGGCTTCCTGTCAGCAACGATCACATTCATCGACTTAATAGAGAAACCCAATCATTTCCTAGGCTTGACATTTTATAAATGCACCTAGCCACCTAGCTATGAGGAATATCTTACAAAAGAAGCGAACCGAAAGTCTTCCATCAAGCAGCCGATGACATGTCATCAAGAAGCGAATGATCTCCTCCCATCCATGCAATTTGCCCCGCAATATCCTTCACTATACCATGTCTTATGATGCCGGCATCGTAAAGTTACTGAACCAAGTGCCAAGCTCTGTAAACCCGCCATTAGCGTCAACGAAACCATTGCTACCGGCGTCTTGCGATACCCAACCATAACGCTGGATGGCAGGGTTATTTTCTAGCCAAGGGATCATCACGTTCATAAAAGCTTTCTGCTCGTCGTCTGAGCCCTTGGCCCAGATGTTGTCCATCCAGACGGGCTTGCCCTTGGCAACAGCGATGTATGTTTCGACGGTGCCTTTGGCCCGCTCCACTTGCTGCTCGAGGGGAGCCGCGGCGTCGAACCAATGGCCAGCGATAAAGCCGATTTCGCAACCCAAGCTCTGACATTTGCAAAGGAATTGTTGATCCCATTGCCAGTCCTGCGGACCGCCGAGGCAACCAGGAGCACCAATTATGATTCCTTCTTTGGTGTACTCATTCATTTGATCCATGTAGAATTGAGCAGCACCATCGGGAGTTTGATACAGATCCTTGTTTGGAGTGCCTGGTTCTCCAAAGCTAAGAAAGTGCTTCGCTGGAGGCGTTTCTTTTATCGCTAGCTCGGCGTGTGCCTTCCAATCATTGGTGGATTTGAGGCCGTACATCTGAGGAACAAACTCAATTGTCTCATTGTGGAGTCCATCTGGAGGCCCAGAATAATAGTTGCCCAGCCAATGGATGTTGTTATCTCCGTTTGCCAATGTGACCAAACCCGCCTTGTCAGGTGTCTTTCCAGCGACGAATACAATACCACGCTTGGTACCTGCGACGCCCCCAGTGTAATTTGCTCCAGACCATGTTGGCGGTATTACCTTGCCACCGATATCGCTGCCGTCATGCAAGCAATAATTGGCAGCGCTGCCGCCCGAGGGATTGCCAGAGGGGGCGACTGCGGCCGCAGGTGTCGCAGGAGTGACTGAAAGGACCGGAGAGGAGTCGATGGGCGTCACGCTGGGAGTCACAGAGGCTGAAGTGGCGGCTTGCGTTGGTGCTGGAGCCGAGGAAGTCTCGGGGGCGGGTGCTGGTGATGATGCGGCAGGCGCGACGGGCCCTGCCTCCGGAGATGCTGATACAACGGGCGCGACGGTCGAAGATACCACTGGGGCAGATGACTCAACAGGTGCGGCAGTCGAAGATGCCGTCGGGGCGGAGGACTCAACACCCGATTCAGCAGGTGCGCTATTACCAGTGACAGTGACCGTGGTGGTAGGGCTGACGGTCACTGTGCTTGTTGACCCACAAGTGCCAGCACCCGAAGCACCTACCGCGGTAGCAGATTCGCTGGGAGCTTCGCTATTTGAGGCGTAGACAGTGA
>JAABUI010001558.1_pt1 | contig 13137 bp, 12 predicted proteins | sample 5559111 | NCBI WGS metagenome assembly JAABUI01 (sample SAMN10711870, study PRJNA513365) | rock metagenome | isolation source: Antarctica rocks | place: Antarctica: Victoria Land, Buttleship Promontory
TCCTTCGTAGTCTTAGTATAACTATAGTTCTAGTACGACTTAGCCTCTAGGCTTAGCTAGGCGATTAAGACGGTAATTTCGATAATTTCTAGGAGCCCTACTATTAGTTTCCCCGTATATTAATCGACATCGGTAGGCACTATTAGCGCCGGCCTCCCGAGGGCTCGGTTTAGCGCACCGAGGCCCCTCCTAATATCTTCTTTAACCGTCTCTTCCTCAGTCTTTTTCTATGCCCTCCTCGTGCGGGACTATTACTAGTTATAAGAGTATTTACTAGGATCAAAATCGACTATTATATCGCATTTTAGAGATATTAAGAGATTAAGAGATTAACAGAATTATAGTTAAAGACTAATAAGTTAGAAGTATTAAAGAGCTTAAAGTATAATTAAATACTATAGATATATTATAAATAACTAGTAAAGTATTATAGTTATAGTTATAGATAAGATTAGAAATATTAATAAGTACTTTTAATTAATATTGAAAGATTTTTTATAGATTTTTAAATTTCTAGCTTTTAATAAATCTCGTTATTAAGGTTATTATATATTCTAAATATAGTATAGTCTAGAAGGATAGAGTTTATAGTAGTATACTATCTAATAATATTAGGAATTTAAGAGGCGCTTTTAATCTACACTTCAAAAACGTTAGATACTAGAAAATTAAAACTCGAGACCGTAAAGTTATCGATAAGACGTCTAATAAGCTATAACTTCAAGGGAAGTTTTTATAATATTGTTGACTAATGAAATTTAACTACCCTTACTTCGTAGTATAGTAAGATATTTCGGGTAGTAAGAAAAGACGCGTTATTATTAATATCCGAGGATTTAATAAGATTACTAAATCTAACTTATATCCGTTACCTCTATAGTTAGATATTATAAATCTAGTTATCGAATTCTCGTATATGTCTATCGTCGATACGATCGGATATTTCTATTAGTTCCTCGTCTAAAAGCTGGATCGATATAAGTTTATAGTAGTATCTCACCGAGGAGAGAAATAATTTAATATTACTATTATTTAATATAAAGGATCGCCGCTATATATATAATAGTAAACGGATAAACTCCTACGACCTATTCGTAATTAATTAAGAGAATATATTAATAATATTATTACCTTTTCGAAAGACCTTCTTCGTTATCTTAACTATATATAAGTGTTATTTAGAATTTGCGAAGAAAAAAGGATTGTATTAAGCCCTAACAAATCCTTTTTAAGATATTTAAATATAATACTTCTAATAGACTATCGACTTCTAAAAATAAGATTAGGGCGATTATAGTATTAAAATTCCTCTAGTCCTTACGAGACCTCGAGATCTATCTAAATCTTATTAAATAGCTTTATTCGTCTATCTATAAATACATATAAATAGTTAAACTCCTATAAGATAAGAAGATAGTATTAACTTATAAGTTACTAGTTATTTAATCGAGTAAGAAAGCGAAAAGTAGAGTTAAGAAGTAATAATCTATTATTAACTACATTAATTAAATAACTAAAAAAGAAATTAATACATAAGTTATTATAAAAGGTGTGTGAAAAGCCTATATTTATATATTATTTAAATAAGCTCCGATATCTTTATATTAATTTAGATACTTCTAAGTAATAGGGCTTTGCGATAATAATATACTACTTACTAGGAGACCTTAATATAAACGCTATAACTAAATAGACTAATATATAAACTATTCCTTTTCTTAAGTAAGCTACTTAATACAACTAAAACTAATTACTAGGCTATTAAGTTAGAAGTAGTAAATCTCGTATAAGTAGTTAAGAAGATTAAATATTTTATCGGATTCTCTAAGGTTCTCTCGATTATTATTTATATTAATTACTCGGCTATAATTTTGATATCTAGGTAAATAACGCTTACTACGTTAAGTATTAATAAATTAAACTTACGACTAGTATAAATATCTCAATACCTCTTTATATTTAATCTTCTAATTAGGTATAAATTTAAGAAATTAAATTTACGCTATTAAATTAATATTATAAGAGGCTATATTTATCGGAGACTCCCTCGTTATTTATAATATTACGCTAGTTAAGATATCTATACTTATCTTGTATATTAGAAGGATAAGTAGTAAGCTAAGATTATTAAGTTAGTATATAAGAGCGAAGAAGATTGTAAGGAGGATATTAGCCTCAATAATTTCGGACTTAAAATTTATACTTAAGGGAAGCCTTATTTACTACCTCTTTAATAACGGGAAGGAGAGATTATATATTCTATAAGAACTAGAATATAATATATTTAAACTAGCTTAAGAACATAGTAACGATAACGGTTTTACTATATATTCAATTAAATCGCTAACTTAATTAACATACTAGGAATAAACAAGCGTCTTCGTAAATATATACTATAATATCTCTAGTATTAAGTATTCTAGACTAAACGATATTCTCTTTACAATATTATATAGTTAATCGTTACTCTATCGCTTCTTTTTATATAGTCGCTATAGATTTAATATATTTAATACTATTATATATAAGTTTAATAAGAAGATTATCTGAAAACCTAGCCGCGATATTATTATATATAAGTGGTTCAATATTCTAATTAAGTATAAATCGAGTATTTAATATAGAATCTCTAAGTAAATTAATCTTATCGAGCTAATTAAGTAAGTAGTATTTATCTTTTAAAACGAGGCTTCGATATAAAAGCGATTCGACGTAGAAGTAGTAGATATAGCTTTGCGAGACCTCTACGATAACAACGATTAATTCAGTAGTAAGTCTACTTCTATAGTTATTAACATTATTATTTACTTATTAGTATAGGAGAATCTTATAATACAATTATTAATTTTTATATATAGAAGTCTTCGTTCTAGCCGGATATATAAATATTTAACCCTATTATAAAACGAACAATTAAATAATACGAAGCTTATAGATATTTGTAAATAGTAATTTAAGGACTCTATAAATTTTATCCTACGTGTCGAGAGTAGAGAGTTAATAAAGAAAAATACTACTACTAATCTAAATATATCACCTCTATAGTATTATAGCTATATAAGTAAGTCTTTAGATCTTCAAATTCCTAAGATCGAGGCGATTTTACTTCGATTTACTATAACGAAGATATTATAGTCTAATATAACCTTTGATAGAAATAACGAAAAGTCTTTATTCTTAAAGTATAGAGTACTTTTATCTCTCGTTTAATATATTGTTTAATTAGATTTCTATTGAACTACGTTGTAAAGGCTATAGGTTAATATATTATAGAATTATAGTAGGGCTTAAAGAGCTATAGCGTAGGTAACGAGCGGAGTCTACAAATTTATATAGAGTAGAAACTTTATTTAAGAATAACTTTTACTATAATTAACGGAATTAACTAATTTCTAAAGTAGTAAGTACTATTTAATCTTATTTTTTTATTTTTTTAATTTAAATAAATATTAAATAACGTTAGAGATGTAAAGAAATAACTTATAACTATCTATATTAAGGCCTAGCGGCTATAGCGAGCGCAATCCAATAAAGATTTATATAGTATTAATATTTGTAATAACTATAATTTTGCATTAGTAGAGTTAGGAACTTTATTTCTATAACGTTGAAAAGAGCTTAGCGAGTTATATAATATACTATATTATAAATCGAATATATACAATTCTACTTAAGTAGTTATAAAGTATAAAAGATCGATAATTTTAATAGGGTCTTAGTATTTTTCTAAAAGGGTAATACTAATCTACAAATAATAATATAAACTCGCTTAAATTTAATTCTCGAGCTTAGATATAGAATAGAGTATAGAGTAGATCTTCAAAGAATTTCTATTACTACTTCGTATCTTTATAATTCGCCTTTCAATATAACAATTATCGTTAATCTATAATTAAGAAAGCTTCAGATCTATTTCGTAGCATTTTCGATAATAGCCCGTTTTCTAAGATTATAGATTAATTTAAGACGTTATCGAAGGCGCCTTTAAAGTTAAGTATTAGTTAAGAGGCGATTTAGTTATCTTTTATCTACAAAGTTTTCCCTTATCTTAAGGGCGCCTTAATAGACCTCGAGGCTATAAGCGGCCTATATTAGACTACTAGCTCCCGAGCTCCTTTAGAGCCAATCGAGCCCCTCGGAGTATAAATTTAAGATTTGGAGCTATAGCTAAGGTAAGTATAATTAGATTACTAGTTATTATTATAGTAAAAGCCTAGATAATAAAATCGACTACGTCTAACTTTGTTCGGGGAGACTAAGTTGTCTATACTACTTTTAAGTAGTATATTTTTATTTGTTACAGCTCTAACTCGGCCTTAAAGAGGGAGAGAGTAGACGGTTAAGAGTTAAGTATACTCTTATATACGGAGAGAAATAAGGTAAGTAATAGGTAATTAGATACGGCTCTAATTAGATAGGAAGGAAAAGTTAAAGAGCTCTACGAAGTAGGTATTAAGGCCTTACTTTATTTAAATAATATTAATAAGAACTTTCTAGGCTTGTTTAGTAATACTTACTAGTTCTAAGTATACTATATCTAATAGCCGAGATAGAATTATATTTAATAAGAAGGTGGTATTAATAACTAGTATTTAGTCACGTAGTATTTATAAAGTTTAGAATACCTTATTACTTTTATTAGCTATCTTATATCTCTTCCTTTCTTCTAGTACCTAGTAATAATAATAGCTATTAACCTTAATATTAAACGTAATAGCTCTCTAGTTTACTAGTACTAAGTATTTCTCGTATCTATATTTAGCTTTAATAGTTATTATACTAGTATTCTTTACCTACTACGTTATATTCTCTATAAAGACTATTATAAATATATATACTAAGGTTTGTACGCTATTAATATTTATTATTAACTTATTATTTAATTAACAAAGGCTTAGCTATAATATATAGATAATATTAGAATATAACGCCCTATAAGGATCTAGTACGAGTAGGAAGATATTAGCTCGCCGCTTTCGCTCTCGTTAATTTATTTCTATAAGTATTTTATAAAAACCTATAATAACGCGGTATATATTCCTATATAAATTAAACTTATTAATTAATATAAGGAGAGATAAGAAGATATAAGTCGACTTGGCGAAGTTATAGGTAGGATCGATTATAATAACGAAATTTAAAATTGCCGTTATTAGGATATAATAGTTATAAAGGGTAGGTTATCTCTATATCGATATCGATAGTATTACGAATTCTAAAACTTAATTTATAGATCGCGGGCCTTCTTCTAAGGGGATTGTAGTACCTTTGTATTTGTAGTCGTAGTAGACGTCTAGTTCTAAAGCTATAATACCGTTTTAGGTAATTTAATTAAATTCTTAAAATAATAGAAAAGTCTCCTATATTATTAACTAATAAGATATTAGAAAGTTTAATTACTCTAAATTAGTCGAAGCTAGAGTATAGAAATAACTAATTTTAAATATTACTATACTCTTAGCACCGCTTCGAAAAGCCTAACCTATAATTACTACTCTACTAAGATAACGATCTAATTCATCGCCTATATATATATGTTATAAATTACTATATATAGAAGTGTTATAGTATAGCCTTATATAGCCTATCTTAGCTAGATTTAATAAAGGAGTCTAAGTAAGCTTCCGTCTAAACTTCCTAGTTTTATTGCAACCTTACTAGAATAGGAAATGAGTATGCGCCCGGTAGCGCATACCCCTATTTATATAGCACCTGGCCCTACCCCAGCTTTCGCCCTTTATCTTTTGTCTTGGCCTACTCTTGTACTATAATCCTACTATAATTCAATAGACCTCGAGTCTTATAGTACCTAGTTCAATGAACACCCGGATCCCAGTCTCGCCTCATAACAGCTCCCTAGCTTTATTGACTTATCTATTTACCCCTATCGATACTACCTCTAGGCCGGTCCTTACAATATCTATAAGAACGCTGTATTAGTATACTCTAGATATCTTAGTACTATATTATTCTACCCTACGCTATATACTACTATATAGACTATCCTTAACGTGGCGATATTTGCGAGAATACTATATCTGTCGACCCTGGATATTATACCTATATAAGATCTAGCAGTATACCGGCTACTATTGTATACACTATTCCTATATAGGCTACTTCTGTAATAACAGTGTATTAGTGCCTGATAAGTGTAGGATCCTGGAAAAAGATACCTCGATGTCCTATCGCAAGTAATAGTCGTTCTGCCCGTAAAAAAAATGGGGCGCGATGCTTCCTAGAAGGCTGCGCTATACGCTATCCTTGGAGACTACCCAATTACGACCAATCAAGAGACTATGACGGATCCCCCTCGCCACCCTAAGGTAGTTTCGAGCCAGGTTCCGGGTATAGTACCCGGGATTAAGATTCCCCTGCATGCTGAAAGGCGGGTTAGTGTATAAATAAACCAACCAACCAACCAGCAATCTACTATAATGCCGCGTGTCACGCATAGCCTCATCTAGGGCCAAAAGTTTCAGGACCAGGTTTCTTATTAAAAAGCTGGCTCTTCCTTTTCTTTGCAGTATTCTTTATTCGTTTCCTGAGTTTCATCTATCATCGCGGTCTTATCCTTCAGCAGCAGCATGCATGAGTCGCTCTTCACCTACAATTTGACAAGGCCGTACCCTTTCAAATGGGTAACGTGGTCAGTCATAGTCGGCGGGATACTCGCGACAGCTCTGTTTTCCACCATCAATTTCGCCGCCAATGGATACGTCCTTGAAGTGCAATATACTGTAGACCCGAACGGAACGGCGAAGAACACTCAATGGTTCGAAAAGGCGCCTTGGACATTAGTGAATAAACTATCGGCAAATTGTCAACCTCTAGACATTGCCGTCAATACCCCGCTATTTACGACGAAACTAAGCTTATCATATGCACTCGCTGATATCTGGACAGAGGATCAGTCAGGGAACATCACGATCTATCCATCTCTGACATATCTCAGTAATACGTTGGAAAATTGCTCAATCAAGAATGTTAAGCTTCATCTCCAGAGATTCGATTCCCTGGATAATGGTCCTTATTGGATTTGGGAGCCCACGGTCGTAATGGTCAGTCTATCAAGCATCATCAGACCGCATTCTTGCTCAGCGACGATCTAGCTGGTCGCAACCTGTTCAATTTTCGAAAAGGAAGGAACCAAATTAATCAACCTGACATCTACGTACTCTGGTACTCAAAATACACTGAGTTCCAGTGCCGACGGGTCTAGCTTTCTGCAATTAAACAATCAGACTAAAGCCAGCATCTGGTGGGGACAGCAGTTGATGTTAGCGTTATCTTGGAGGTCACTTCCTTTTATGGGGTTACTGACTGTGATAGGTACGACTGGTACTTTGGCTTTGCTGAAGCCATGACATCGCAGCCAATGAGAAATTCCTCGGCGTACCCTGGCACGTCTGTAGGTATCCGTGGTGGTACCATAAGTAAGTCGATTGGCCTGTCCGAACTACCAACTAACAGGGGCGACAGGTCTAACCCGGACCGAGACGCAAAACATATCGAGTGAAGACTTTTTCATGGTTGAATCGTGGATCTACCTACAAGACGGCTCCCTTGACTACCACAACAATAGGTCCGTAGCAGAATGGATTTCACAAAATTACTTCCCCACCGTTTTCCTTCAAGTCGACCGCCTCGCCAAATCATACTATTCCACCGTGCTCGCAGATCTTGGTCAACAGACAGGCCCAAACATCCTCACAGATAGCGCCCTTACGGCACAAATGTTTACAGGTGCTCCTGACCAGAACAACATCTTCTCTGGCGGTCTACCCAACGAGACCTATCTCATCCTGAAGGACATGACAGGCCCGCTCTCGATATCTCCCTCGACTTTCTACGTTGAATACGAATGCCAGGTCCCGCAACGTAAAAGTGCCGGCTCACTCGTCATCGCGATCTTGGTCGCAGACTTGGTCTTCTTACAGACGTTGTGGAAGCTGTTCAATTGGGCCACAACAGCTTGGGTACAGCACAAAGACCCAGAAGCAAACTATTGCAAGAGATGTGCTACCGCAATATTGTCTGGAAACGGCGAGCAATACCAGCTTGTCGATACTCCGACAATACAACGGACCAATACAATGAGCATTGGCAGTCGTGACATTCCTTCGGAAAGTGAAGAACATCTGTTCACGACTCCTGTCGAGACACATTTGGGAAATAGCCAGTACTAGCGAATCCCGCAAAGTACTGCATAGACAAGGATTGCATGTTGTAATAATATTCTTCGCGGGTCGAAATGTCACAGACGACCCTTACCAGATCTCGGGAAATTAAAACTCTTTTGCCCAATTCCAAACTGTGATACGATGAATAGTTCATGCTTTCAATTCCCTCCAATCACAACCCGCCCTACCCTCCATTCTTTCCCGCAAACCTCTTCTTTTCTGCTTCTCCGTCCCTTTAACGTCTACACCGCTCAAAAAGAACCTCCCCTTCTTGCCAAACCACCCAGCACACAAAGCGTTCTTCTTGCCATCGTTCACCTAACCCCTCAACGCTCACATCTCCAAGCAAGTGCCTCTTACACCTTGCGCTAGTCCGCTGCGTGTGACAGGACACACATAATATGTATATCCATCTTTCTCAACAAATGGCCTAATTGGATTGAAAGGGTCGCCGCCGCTGGGTCAGTTTGCAAAAGCAGAATCCTCGGCGGGCAATCCACTGCGCGTAACAGTTCACGCGTTTGAGCCACACCCACCATCAACTTCCCTTCATGATTCTAACGTCAGCGCTGAGCCTGCATATTTAATCTTTCATTCGATCGAAGCACTATCGATGTCGAGACTGCACCTGGACCATCAATAACTTGGGCCTTCTCTATGCTGATCAAAGCAAGCTGGCCGAGGCGGAGAAGATGTACCAGCGGGCACTAGATGGATACGAGAAAGCATTAGGCCCTGAGCATACATCAACACTCGACACCGTCAACAACTTGGGCCGTCTCTACAAAGATCAGGGAAAGCTGGCCGAGGCGGAGAAGATGTACGAGCGGGCGCTGGGTGGAAAGGAGAAATTCGGACGTCCACATCATCCGAGAGCAACGTTGATTGGTCGCAATCTGAATAATTTTGGTTGATCAGAACTCAAGCATGTAGGGGCTACCGATCCCCCTTTGCTTCACGACTCCTTACATCGACGCCTCCTTGCGTCAATTATTCATTACATCAATGGCCCGTTACGCGGACGGCTACCTGCACTATAATGTGACCCACCACGTGAATCGTGCTTCTATACAGATCGAGACAGCCACCCAATTATTCTAAGAAATGCAGTATTGCAAAGATTGCACCCGCCCTGAACGAGGGTACCAAAGAGTTTAAGAAAGCCTAATGTCAAGCACAGTGGTTATTCACCCACGATACGCCAGTAGATTTTGTGTTGGGTAATAAGGCCACAAATGGAGCATTGTAAACTGTGTACAATGTCAGTCGATGGCGTGCCCTCGTTATCGATGCGCGATGAGACTCAGTCCTGTGCAAATACAAACTTGCATTTTCATCGTCTATTGACTAACAATCTATCTCAAAACTCTCCTGACTACATTCGAGATGGCAGCAATCCAGTGATAAACAGAGGCAAAATTCACCCTGTTCACTTGCGGAGATCCAACAGACTACATTGCAAGTTCTCATACGTTTCCTTTAGCTTCTTCCTCAATCCAATGTTCTCGGAGGATTCGGCTGCGATATTTTGCAGCTCATCGTCGCCCATGGCAGCTAACTCCTCCGAACAGAAAATCTGGGGCAAAGGGTTGAGGAGGTGCCGCTCGATCACCTGTCGACATACATTGTCAACGAAGGTTTTCAATGCCACCTGAAAGTGTCAGTACGGTATACGCAATGTTTCGTTGATGGCGTGATCACCTTGTAGTATGCCGAGAGCCCTGCCAGTGCTTCCGTGCAAGCTTGTGCATCCATGTCGACGACGATGCGCTTCTGAAGCGAGGCGAGAAGCTTTTCAGCGTCGACGGAATTGTTGCTAATATGAAGCTTCCCGTTCCAGTCCTGGGCTGAAGTCTCGTTCATAGCTTTCTTGATGAGCTTCCGAGTCGAGTCTTGACGTGCGTTCTGGACGTTCATCCGTATAATAATGGTTGTATGTGATCGGCTGCTGCTTCTCGTCCTCGCATCTAATGAACGACGTAGGTGGGAGAAGTCTGTGAACGATGAGGAATTTGAAGCCATCTCTAAACATATGTCATCGCTCCCCTTATACGAGCGATGGAAAAGATTGTCTCCGCTCACGTTGAGGCTGAAGTCCGCCTTCCTAAGTTGCCTACTTGAAGCCACTGGAGATGCTGTTCCCGGGGAAACAGTTGTGGACGGGGTTCACAGGGTTCCCCTAGATACGGTAGCCTACGAGGCACTCTGACACGGCCTTTGATTGGAGCGATGAGATAGTGCCCAAGTTTCTAAATGTGTACACTTTCTAATTTTATATATCCTTTGGACTTGCGCACCTACATCCTTAAAACTTATGTACATTCAGCAAGTGTATACCCCTTAAAGGTATATACCCTTAAATGGTATATACACTCGAAAGGTATGTACACTCGAAAGATATGTACACTTAGAAAGTGTATACCTTCAGTAAGCGTAGACCTTTGAAAGGTATATACACTTAAGAAGTATGTACTTTTAAAAGGTATGTACATTCAGGAAGCGTATATCTTTAAGAGGTATGTACACTCAGGAAGCAGGCATCGATTGGTGATGCAGCCAGAAACGGAGCGAGGGGATCCAGAATTGGGGTAGGGGGGAAGCAGAAGTGGAGCCTGGGGGAGCCAGAAGTGGAGCTTTCATAGAGAAGTCAGAACTGGACAGATCGCCATCTAGTATTCTTAAAAGCGGTCGCGGTGTTTGTGAATAATAGAAAGCAGTTTGAGCAAATTTTGAAAATTGAATTCGCTAAGTTGAAGGATCTCGTTTATTTTTACTAGCTTCACTAAGATCATATTGGCTAAAAGGAATGTCGATCAGTATAGGGCCGATTGGTCAAGGCTCAGCCGTAGATGCCAAGCAATTCGCACTCCCCCGTTCATTCTTGCCGCCCTGCAGCCGTCAACCTCTACTTCCAGGATAACAGAATTACTTCCACCTCTGCCATTGCCAGCAAACTCCAGCCAGCTTTCAAATTGCATCAACTCAGTTCAGTTCGACGTTCTAACATGTCATCCAGCATAGTCCTGTCTCAAGCTGTTATCCCAGTGGACTCTCTACTTACGTGTCAAAAGCCTGGGATAAGTAAACTACCACTTCAGCAATCTGTCTGTACTCAAACTAAATGTCACGCAGGACTACACGAACCTCTCAATCTGCAGAATGATCGCAAACGTCGTCGCGTATCTCTCAGTGGGCAAAGTGATCGCAAGCGTCATCGCTGTGAAATATTAGCGCACGAAAGAACGATTGAATGCCTTGAACACCAAGTCTCATGCTTGACAAAACTCCTTCAACAGGCTTATGCCCCGCAACGTAAGACTTCAACCAAACACAATTGCCCAGCATCATCTTGCGGAAAACCTTTCACGACCTTGGAGCATCTATGTAGGCACATCCGCGAGCAAAAAGGCTCTACGCACGAACCACTCGCAGTCCTTATCAATGAAACGCACTGTTCGGTCTGTTCAAAGACCTGTAGCAGACCATCTGATCTTGTCAAACATGAAAGGAAGTTCCATCGCCAAACATATGTGTCAAGACTTGATAAATTCTTCGGTACATGGGTGCCTCTGTCGCCTCTTTCAAGTGATTCAATCGCCGTTAACGGTCCATCAAGTCGGTAAGCACAAAAATTGTTTTGTGCATAGTAGACATTAATTGTTTCGGCCCTGATAGAGACGATGAAATCTTGTACAGGACTAGGTCGACCTCCGAATCAATCCACGAGTCCAACAGTCCTCAGGCTTCGTCGCCCGACAGGTTACCTATTTCAGACCAAAATAATACATCGATTGGGGGTTTGGTTTCGCAGTCAATACAGCACCTCGCCATGTCGACACCGGCAGATAACGCACCCGCGTCTGAGCTGTCAGCTAAGAATAGCTTAGGCTTGATGCCTGACGTGATTCCTCCGCCGGTGATGGGTCCGAAAGTCATCAATACAGACTCTTGGGTTGGCAGCAGCGAAACCCCATCTATGTCAGGCAAAATCAATGCTCCAGATCCCTTCGTTTTAGCCGCGGCTCGAAGGGATCGGCTTCCGGATCAGCCAAACTATCTTTGGGGACCTGATTCGTGGGACAACCTTTACGTCGACGCACATGGGGTTGTGAAGAGCGCCTGGGACAAGAATTGGGATGGCCTTTACGTCGACGCACACGGGGTAACGAAGAGCGCCTGGGACAAGAACTGGGAGACTCTTGATGACAATGTGCCTTCACCACAGAACGATTTAAACCACGCTCGCAGCTTCCCAACGATGCCAGTAAGTTCGTTAGATAGCATTACACCAGCCTATACATCTAGCCACGATGCCGGAGGCTAGTAGGGTAATAGTCAAGGTCCAACCATCACGCTAAGAAATTTGCTTGTACCTTGTCTGAGAGCTATATTAGACACCCAAGAATTCTCATTCCTCTTTCTCGCCAATTCAAGCCCATCATGCAATGCAAACCCGAATTTAGGACTTCAGAGCCCTGCCTAATACACCAGTAGAATCCCACAGCCGCCAACATCCTTAACAGCAGGATTTCGACATGCTAGACCAGCATTGAACACCACCACTGATCCGGCCGCCTGGGGAATATCCTCCATAGAACTTGTAGCGACTGAAGCGATATCGATAACATGTGATCCTTTGCAGACGAGAGGAAACCCCGGACCCTTCCGAATAATGATGATTACTGTATGTTTTCCCTTCGCGGGCCGATGGATTGGAGAGCTGTCCAAAAACTCGTGGAAGAGAACCAGCCGGCGGTTCTGGCAAGATTTGCCTTTCAGTGTTTCTATCTTTGGCTTCAGGTGCTAAATCTTCGGTCAGGACAATGAGGGTTGATCAGTTGACGTTCTTTGCCTACTTACTGTCTCGAAATTGTCGAAAATAGCATCGCAGTCGCCATTCCACTCCAGCTCAGTCTGTCGCTCATACCGCCATTGCTTAGTAGCTGATGATTGA
>JAABUI010001559.1_pt1 | contig 13130 bp, 13 predicted proteins | sample 5559111 | NCBI WGS metagenome assembly JAABUI01 (sample SAMN10711870, study PRJNA513365) | rock metagenome | isolation source: Antarctica rocks | place: Antarctica: Victoria Land, Buttleship Promontory
CCGTTCAGCATCGACGTGAAGCCCAAGCACGGCTCACCCGACTTCGCGCGCGACATCGCGTTCAAGAAGATCACCGCGCGCGAGGAGGGCGTCAAGCTCGCGTCGGAGCGCCTCGGCGTCTGACGTCTCCCGGTCGTCCCGGCACCTTGTCCGGGACGGCCGGGATCGAACCGTTATGGCGCGACACGGCCGGTGCGGTCCCGTGGTGCAGTGCGGCGGCTAGCGTCGCGGTATGCCGTTGTGGTCTTCCCGTACGCGGTTGCTGCGCCGAGATGACGGCCCGGCCCTGTGGCGCCCGGCCGGTGGCCGGCGGCGGATCTGGCTGAGTGCGGTGTTGGGCTGCACCGTCACCACGATGTCGGCCTGCGCCGGCACGGGCGCTCCCCCGGCGCACGAAGGGGCCGCCATCGCTCCGAGCGGGCCGGCCCGGCTGGCGTCGCCCTCCCCGGGTGCCGGATCGGGAGCGACAGCCCCGTCGCCCAGCGCCGCGGCGCCGTCCCCCACGGCCCTCCACTCATCTACGCCGTCAGCGATGCCGAGGCCGTTGGCAGAGCTGCCGCTCGGTGGCCGGCAGATCTTTCCCCGGTACCGAGTGGTGGCCTACTACGGGTCGCAGGGCGGCCCGGCACTGGGCGTGCTCGGCAAGGGCACGCCCGAACAGGCAGCCGCCGCGATCTCCCGGGCGGCCGCGCCTTTCGCGGCATACGGCCGGCGGGTGCAACCGGCGATGGAGCTGATCGCCACCGTTGCGCACGGCAACCCTGGCGCGGACGGCACCTACTCCTACCGGCTCCCCGATGCTGTCATCGACAGCTACCTCGCAGCGGCCCGCCGGCACCGGATGCTGCTGCTGCTCGACGTCCAGCCCGGCCGGGCGGACTTCCTCACCCAGGTGCGGCAGCTCGAGCCCTACCTCAAGCACCCTGACGTGGGTATCGCGCTGGACCCGGAGTGGAAGCTCACCCCCGGTCAGCTTCCGCTGCAACAGATCGGCTCCAGCCACGCCGACCCGATCAACAGGGTCGCCGACTACGTCTCCGGACTGGTGACGCGCTACCGGCTGCCGGAGAAGCTGTTCGTGGTGCACCAGTTCCAGCTCCGGATGGTGCCCGACCGCAGGGCCATCCGGACCCGCCCCGGTCTCGCCATGGTCTTTCACGTCGACGGGCAGGGACCGGTGTCGGACAAGCTCGCCACCTACGCCGCCCTACGCGTCGGGCGACCGTTCCACATGGGGTTCAAGCTGTTCTACGCCAAGGACCCGGTGCTCATGTCACCGCGGCAGGTCATGGCGCTGACGCCGCAACCGGAGCTCATCACCTACCAGTAGCTGGTGTCCGTGCGTCAACCGCGGCGTAGCGCCTGGTCCGGCGGGGCGTCGAGCTGAGGGTCGCGGGCCCGGATCCCGTCCAGGACAAAGCTCAGCAGGCGCTGGTTCTGCGCGAGGCTCGAGTTGCGGGCCATGCACATGCCGCCGACGAGCTGCATGACGTCAGCGTGATCGATGTCCGGGCGGGCGGCCCCGCTCGCCTGAGCGCCCCGCAAGACGGTGCCGGCGGCGACGGCGATGCGTTCGCGCAGCTGGACCGCCAGGTCGGGGTTCTTCTCGAAGGCCTCGTGGAGCTCGGTGAGAAAGGTCCGCTTGGCCTGGGCGTAGCGCACGAACGCCTCGAGCCAGGCGACCAGCGCTTCCCACGGCTGGTGCGTCTGGACGAGCTCAGAGGCAGACGCAACCAACCCGTCGACGTCCTCGCGGTAGACCGCCTCGACGAGATCGATGCGGCGCGGGAAGTGGCGGTACAGCGTGCCCACGCCGACCTCAGCCGTCCTGGCGATCTCCTCCATGGACGCCTCGCTGCCCCGCGCGGCGAAGACCTCGCGCGCAGCCTCGATGAGGCGCCCGAAATTGCGCCGCGCGTCCGCGCGCAGGGGCCGCGCGGCGGCTGCCTGCCCGGCACTCACACCCGACATCGTCCTGGTTCCTCCGACCTCGACCGGCGTGCGTACGACTGCGACTGCGACTTGCCGAACCGGAGGCATCCTCCGTATAGTTCCGGAGGTTGCTTCCGCTTCTGCTCTACTCTACCTCCGAGGGCGCCCGCCACATGTCTTCCGCCACGTCCACCGCCTCCCTCGCTGCACGCGAGCCCGCCCTCAACGCGCGAGTCAGCCACACCGGTCTGGTGCTCGGCGTCATCATGACCTGCCAGCTGATGGTCGTGCTCGACGCGACCATCGTGAACGTCGCGCTGCCGCAGATGCAGCGCGCGCTGAGCTTCTCCGACGCGCACCTGTCCTGGGTGCTCAACGCCTACACCTTGACCTTCGGCGGTCTGCTGCTGCTCGGGGCCCGAGCAGGTGACCTGCTCGGGCGCCGGCGCACGTTTGTGGTCGGCATCACGATCTTCACGGGTGCGTCGCTGCTCGGCGGGTTCGCGCCGACCGGCGGCCTGCTGCTCGCTGCACGGGCTCTGCAGGGCGTCGGGGCGGCGCTGGCCGCGCCCTCCTCACTGGCACTGCTGACCACGATGTTCACCGATCCCCGCGACCGGATCCGGGCCCTCGGCCTGTTCACCGCTGTGTCCGTCGGCGGAGGCGCGCTCGGTCTGATCCTTGGCGGCATGCTCACCGAGTGGGCCTCCTGGCGCTGGGTGATGTTCGTCAACGTGCCGATCGGCGCTGTCGTGATCGTGGTCGGTCGATGGGTGCTGCCCGAGACCGGACGCAACACCGGCACGTTCGACCTGCCCGGTGCCCTGTTCTCAACCCTCGGGATGGGTTCGCTCGTCTTCGGCTTCGTCCGCGCAGCCAGCGACGGGTGGAGTGACGCCGTCACCCTCGGGTCCTTCCTCGCCGGTGGGGCTCTGCTCACCGCGTTCGTGCTCACCGAGCTGCGGGCCGAGGAACCGATCACGCCGCTCCACCTGTTCAACGACCGCAGCCGCACCACCGCCAACCTTGCCCGGGGACTGCTGTTCGCCGGGATGTTCGGGTTGTTCTTCTTCTTGACCCAGTTCCTGCAGGACGTCCTTGGCTACAGCTCGCTCAAGACCGGCTTCGCGTTCCTGCCGCTGCCGGTGACCGTCTTCGTCGTGTCGCAGGTCACGAGCCGGGTGCTCATGGACAAGGTCAACGGCAAGATCCTCATGCTGGTAGGGGTCGCGCTGGGCTGTACGGGATTTACCCTCGCCAGCCAGCTGACCCCGAGCTCGTCCTACGGCGCCGTCCTCAGCAGCCTGCTGTTGTTTGCCGTCGGCAACGGCCTGTCCTTCGTGCCGCTGACCCAAGCGGCCCTCGAAGGTGTGCCGACGAAGGATGCCAGCGCCGCCTCCGGCCTGGTCAGCGTGACCCAGCAGCTCGGCGGAACGCTGGGTGTCGCGATCCTCGTGACGATCTTTGGCTCGGCGAGCAAGCACGCCGGCCGGCTCGTCGGCGCGACCCCACTGGCCCAGGCGCACCACGTCTTCACCGTCGGCGCATCCCACGCCTTCATCGGCGCGGCCCTGTTCCTGCTCGCCGCGTTCGTCCTCGTGGGCGCCGCGGTCAGGCCTTCCGGTACCGGGGCCGCCTCTGCCGGAGCGAGCGCCGCACGCTGACTGTCGCAGCGACCCCCCGCGAGTGCACCGACCTGCAGCACGTCTCCGAGGTGCGGTCGCTCACCCGGCTTCGTCGTGGAGGGCGCCCGCTCGGGCTGGACTGCGGGTGGTGAGCAGAAGACCTGGCTGCCCAGGAGGTCCTGGGCGCTCAGGGTCTGGGCGCTCAGGGTCTGGGCGCTCAGGGTCACGAGGTCGTCGCGTCACCCGGGCGCGAGCATCCACGAGACGCCGGGCCTGGCGCAGTCGCGCCCCGCTTCCGGCCGTTGTGGATGCTGTGGCGTTGGCGCCGACGAGATCGCCGTCCAACCGGGCGTTTGCCGGGCAAGAGCGCGCCGCCCCGGCTTGGCGCTGCCGGCCGGACGTCGTCCTGATGCTTCGTCAGCATGTGTTGACAGAAGGGTCAACGTCAGCGCATGCTGACGTACATGACGGTGACACGAGAGCTGGCGCAGAACGTCAGCAGCCACGACCCCGAAGTCGGACTGCGGGCGGTGGCCGCGCTGCGGACGCTGGCCGAGCAGCTCGAGGTCCTGCAGGTGGAGAACGCCCGCGCGGCGGGGTGGTCCTGGCAGGACATCGCAGTGCGCCTCGGCGTCACCAAGCAGACCGTGCACCGCAAGCACGGACGACGGATCGGGGGGCGGTGATGTTCGAACGCTTCGACGACGAGGCCCGGGCCGTGGTGATGCAGGCCCAGATCCACGCCCGCAGGCTGGGCCACCGCTACCTGGGCTGTGAGCACCTGCTGCTCGCGTTGACCTCGTCCGGCACCGACCTGAGCCGGGTGCTGGGCGCCTCGGGACTCACCCCAGCCTCCGTCGAGGCCGCCACGCTGCGCGTGCTGGGCACACCCGGACCGCCCGATCATGAGGCGTTGGCCGCGATCGGCATCGACCTGGACCAGGTGCGGGCGACCGTCGAGGCCAGCTTTGGTCCCGGCGCGTTGCGCGTCACGCCAAGCCCTGGCCATCGCCGCCGTTGGGGCCGGAGCCGCCGCTGCCGCGCCGGCACCGGTCACACGCCGTTCACCGCGCGGGCCAAGCACTGCCTTGAGCTCGCGGTTCGCGAGACCCAAGCCCTCGGTGGCCAGCAGATCGGCGTCGACCACCTCGCGCTCGCGCTGACCACGATGACCGGCGGGCTGGCCCCGGAGATCCTCGCGGCCGTCGGGGTCACCCCGATGCAGCTGCGCGCAGCCATCCTGGACCGTTACCCGCGCGCAAGCTGACCGACCAAACCCCGGTTCCGCTCGGCGAAGGATCCCGCCTGCGGGCCTGTAGCTCTGCGCGAGCCGGGCGCGGCCCTCGCGCCCCGGCCCGTCGAGCGATCCTCCATGCGGGCGGATAGACGCGTAGCGGGTGCCGCGGACGAACCCGGTGCACGGGAGCGGCTGTGTCGAGAACGACGGGGCAGCTGCGACCTAGGGGTGAAGTGCAGCCACACCGGCCCGTTCAGGGAGAGGATGAAGCCATGCGATACATGCTCCTGCAGGCCTACGGAGGCGTTGAGCTCGAGGGCTGCGTGCCCATGACCGAGTGGGCACCCAAGGACGTGAGGGCCCACATCGACTTCCAGCACGGCCTGAACGCCGAGCTGTTGGACAGCGGCGAGCTGGTCGACGCGCAGGGCCTCACCGGCCCGGACGCCGCGAAGTTCGTGGTGTCTGACAGCGTCAACCCGCCGAAGATCGTCGACGTGCCGTACCCGGAGTCGAAGGAGCTGCTGGCGGGCTACCGCCTGGTCGACGTCGACAGCCTCAACCGCGCTCTGGAGATCGCCGCGCGCTCGCCGGCCGCACCCGGCCCGGACGGTGTCCCGATCCAGCAGCGGATCGAGGTGCGCCAGGTGATCGGCGCGCCTGACCCTGAGGTGTGACCGCTCCCGACGTCGAGGGCCTGCTGCGGGAGCTCGCCCCGCAGGCCCTCGGCGCGGTCGCCCGCAGGTACGGCGAGTTCGCCGAGGCCGAGGACGCGGTGCAGGAAGCGCTCGTCACCGCCGCGGCGCAGTGGCCGGCGGGGCTGCCCGACAGGCCCCTGTCATGGCTCATTACGGTGGCCTCCCGCCGGTTGGTCGACGAGTACCACCGTACGGATGCCCGCCGACGGCGCGAGGAGCTCGCCTCTTCGCTCTCGATCCACCCGGAAGCGACGGTGCCCTCGTCGGACGACTCGCTCGTGCTGCTGTTCCTCTGCTGCGACGACACGCTGTCCTCGACGCTGTCGATCCCGCTGACGCTGCGTGCGGTCGCCGGCCGCGACGCGCCAGATCGCCGCCCCCTATCTCGTCCCGGAGGCGACGATGGCGCAGCGCATCAGCCGGGCGAAACCTCATCTGCTGCCGCTGTGGCTCAGGGATCTCGTGCCTCCTGTGCCCGGGAAGCACCGGCGATCCGTCCACCTGGAGAGAGCACGGCATCGGCCCGGCTTGCCCGCAGGGATCGACGTGCGCGGGCAGGGTCCTCTCTTGACGGGTGAATTCAACAGGCGTAGAACTCAACACATGCAGACATCTGTCGAAGTCCATGACCTCGTCGTCAGCCGGGGTGGCCGCGAGATGCTGCACGGGCTCGCGTTCTCCCTCGTCGCCGGCCAGATCACCGGCCTGCTCGGACCGAGCGGCTCTGGCAAGACCACCCTGCTGCGGGCACTCGTCGGCGTGCAGAGCGGCGTGTCCGGGACCGTGCGGGTGCTCGGCCGGCCGGCCGGCAGCGCTGACCTGCGGCGCCGGGTCGGCTACGTCACGCAGGCACCGGCCGTCTACACCGACCTGTCGGTGCAGGAGAACCTCGCCTACTTCGCCGCCGTCCTGGGCGTCGGCGCGGCGCGGGTCGACATCGTCCTCGGCCAGGTCGGTCTCACTGGCCGCCGCAGCCACTGACGCAGACCCTGTCCGGCGGGGAGCGGGCCCGGGTCTCGCTGGCCAGCGCGTTGCTGTCGAGACCCGAGCTGCTTGTCCTCGACGAGCCGACGGTCGGTCTCGACCCGGTCCTGCGCCGGGACCTGTGGGCCCTGTTCGGTGAGCTCGCTGCGGACGGCGCGACCCTGCTTGTGAGCAGCCACGTCATGGACGAGGCGGTCCGCTGCGACCGGCTGCTGTTGCTCCGCGACGGTCGGCTCGTCGCCGACGACTCACCGGCGGACCTGCTCATCCGAACCGGCGCCACCGACGTCGAGGGCGCCTTCCTCACGATCGCGGAGGCCGTGGCATGAGCGCCCGGATCACCGTGGCCACCGCCCGCCGGGTGCTGACCCAGCTGCGCCGCGACCACCGCACGATGGCCCTCCTGCTGGCGGTCCCGGTGCTGCTGCTGACCCTGCTGCGCTACACGTACGACGGCCAGCCCCAGGCCTTCGACGCCGTCGGGGGGCCGCTGCTCGCGCTGTTCCCCTTCACCACGATGTTCCTGGTCACCTCCGTCGCGATGCTGCGCGAACGCACCTCCGGGACCCTCGAGCGGCTGCTCACCACGCCGCTGGGCCGGGCCGATCTGCTGCTCGGCTACGCCCTGGCGTTCGGCGCCGTCGCGATCGTGCAGACCTTTCTCGCCTCGACCGTGACGCTCGGGATGCTGGGCCTCACCCTGGCGGCCTCCCCCGCCCTCGTGGTGCTGCTCGCGGTGCTCGATGCCCTGCTGGGCATGGCCCTGGGGCTTTTCCTGTCAGCCTTCGCGCGCAGCGAGTTCCAGGCCGTGCAATTCCTCCCGGCCTTCGTCCTGCCCCAGCTGCTGCTCTGCGGGTTGTTCGTCGAGCGGTCGGCGATGGCGGCGCCACTACGGTGGCTGTCCGAGGTCTTTCCGCTCTCCTATGCCGTCGACGGCATGCAGCGGCTCGCCGCCTCCCCGGCCGTGACGGGCACCCTCACCCGTGACCTGCTGGTCGTCGCCGGCGCCTCGTGCCTGGCTCTGGGCCTGGGGGCCGCGACGCTGCGCCGCGAGAGCGCATGAACGGTGGCCGGCGGCCCGGCCAGAGCGGCACCCGCGACGCGATCCTCGCGGCCGCCCGGCTGGCCTTCGCGACGCGGGGCTACGGCGCAACGTCGGTCCGGGCCGTCGCCCGGGCTGCCGGGGTCGACCCCTCGCTGGTGCTGCACTTCTTCGGCTCCAAGGACGGGCTGTTCGAAGCCGCCCTCGAGCTGCCCCTCGACCCCGCCGCCATCGTGGCCGGTCTCCTGGCCGGCGACCTCGACACCCTCGGCGAGCGGGTAGTCCGCACCTTTCTCGGGGTCTGGGACGCCACGCCCGGACAGGGACCGATGCTCGCGATGCTGCGCAGCGCCGTCTCCCACGAGGACTCGGCCGCGATGCTGCGCGAGCTGCTGCTCAGGGTGATCCTGCGACCGGTCGCCCACGGCGCAGGAGGCGACCGCCCAGACCTGCGCGCCTCGCTGCTCGCCTCGCAGGTCGTCGGGCTGGCCCTCACCCGCTACGTCCTTAAGCTCACACCGGTCGCCTCGGCCTCCGCCGACGACCTCGCCCCGCTGCTCGGACCGACCCTGCAGCGCTATCTCACCGGCGCGCTGTAGCGGTCGGGCGGCCACCTGACGCCCTACCGGTACCGGAGCCGCACAACCTCTCGTTGGGAACGGCCTCCTTGAAGAGCCGTCTACCCTCTCGCCGGCGACCGCGAAGAGCGCCGCATCTCACCCTCTGCCTGCGGCGCACCTTCGGCACACCGGACCGATCTCGGGCGTGCCGCTACGCGACAAGCAGTGCGCCATGCGGCACGCCGACGACTGCACGGCACGACGTCGAGCTGGACCAGCCCGACGTGGTCGTCCACGCTCTTGACTGGGTTAACGCGACGGCCCGGTCCTGACGCAACCGACGAGTCGGGCGTGAGCGCCCGTACGGGAGGACCGGTACGGAACGCCCGGCGCACACCTGTTCGGCTTGGAGCGCGACCTCGAGTCCTGGTACTTCTTCGGCCCTCGTGAGGCCAGCGCGATGGGGCCTCCTTCGCAACCACCGGCAGCGCGAATACCGGCCGCCGGCTCGTTGAGAAGTGCCGGTTCGCGCTCGGCGGCAACGCGGCGGTTCCCTAGGGATCGCGAAGCTGGGGCCACTGCTTCAGGAAGGATTGCACCTGACGGCGACTCTCCAGCACGACCCAACGTTGACCGACAGGAGCGTTGCTGAGCATTGCCCCGTACTCGTCGTCGTACTTGCCGTACATCCGCCAGGCCCAGGCCACGATCGAGCGCTCGGGATCGAGCGAGAGCACGTTGCGAAGCGATTCACGGTTGCCATTCCAGAGCTCGCGCCGTAACAGCACGCGTGCACAGGTACGCCTGACCATTTGGCGCATGACGAGACCTCTGCCGACGCGTAGCCATACGACGATATCCGCTTGTGGCATCACGAGGTCCCTCGTTCGGGCGTAGTTCCCATCGACCACCCACTCGGCCCCCAAGACGAACGCGCCGACGCGCGAGCGAAACTCCAACATATCGAGCTGAGTCCAACCTGCCTGGTGGAACAGACCGTCAAGCTCGAGGTACGCGACGTTCTGAGCAGTCGCCAACGTGCGTGCCACGGTCGACTTCCCCGCACCACTGGGACCGACCACCGCGATACGCACCACGACCCCTACCTTGGCATCAAGTCGTCGACGTCGACCCACAGCGGCCACCGACGCCATTCGCGCCACGACGGCATCCTGGTAGTTGGGCCGACGACACCGTCGGTCTGTCGATACCTGCGATACCACTCGGAGATCGTCCAGCGAACCAAGCGCGGCCCACGACGAACCCGGGACTGCGCCACCCACCGCGGACAGAAGGCCGCCGACTACCGCTGAAGATCACAGCAACGGCCGCACCGACGGACGTCGTGGACGACCGTACGCGCGTGCCGCTCGACCGGCGGCGACAGGGGACCGACGCGGCTGTCATGATTCCCCCGTGCCGCTGGACACCTGGGCCGCGTTGGCTGACCCGTTCGTCGAGGGGGCATACACCTCGGTCAAGGGACAGGTCCGCACGTACGTCCTGCACGCCCAGCTGCTGCGGCACCTTCCCGATCCGCCTGCCTCCGTCCTGGACGTCGGCGGCGGCGCGGCGCACCAGTCGCTGCCGCTGGCCCGGCTCGGCTACGACGTCACAGTCCTGGACCCGTCACCGGCCATGTTGGCGAAGGCGGAGCAGCGCCTGGGCGCGGAGCCGGATGAGGTCCGGCGTCGGGTGCGGCTGGTCGAGGCATGTGGCGAGCAGGCCGAGGCGGCGACCGGCGGCCAGCGCTTCGCGGCGGTGCTGTGCCACGGCGTGCTGATGTACCTCGAGCGACCCGAGCCGCTGGTCGGCGCGTTGTGCCGCTGCACGCAGCCTGGCGGCCTCGTATCGGTGATGGCGCTCAACGCGCGCACGCTGGCAGTCCGCCCCGCCTTGGACCGCCGCTGGGCGGATGCGCTGGCCGCCTTCGACGCCACCCGTGAGTTGGGGGTGCTGGGTACGGACACGCGCGGCGACACCGTCGAGGGCCTGTCCGACCTGCTGCGGCCCCACGCCGTGGACCCGGAGGCGTGGTACGGCGTATGGCTGTTCACCGACTGGCTGGACTTGCCGCCGATGAGCACCGACGTGGCCGCGGTTGCCGCCGTCGAGTTCGAGGCGAGCCTGCGCGACCCCTACCGGCAGCTCAGCCGCGTGTTCCACCTGATCGGACGGCGAGCTCCGGCCGCAGGCCGCTGACCGGGCCGCGTAGCAGCGCCGCTACGGCTACCGGCAGCGACAGGCAGACGTCGTGCCGATCTCGAGCCCCGATCACCGGGCCGCCACCGCGGGCCGGTCGGGCAGCGCGTTGTCGCGGCGCTCGAGCAACCAGTGCGCGAGCTGTACGGGCGGCATCGGGCGGGCCAGGTGATAGCCCTGGATCTCGTCGCATCCGTAGGCGACCAGTTCGTCCCACGTAGCCTGGTCCTCGACCCCTTCCGCGACCATCCGCAGCCCCAGCGCGTGGCACAGCTCGATGGTGCTGCGGACCAGGCTGGCAGCGCGGGCGTCGTCGGCGAGCGGCGAGACAAACGCCCGTCCAGCTTGAGCTCGTCGATCGGCAGGTCCCGCAGGTAGGCCAGCGAGCTGTAACCGGTCCCGAAGTCGTCGATGCTGATCGCGATCCCATGGCTGCGCAGCTCGACCAGCACCTCCCGGGCTCGCAGCCGGTCGGCCATCAGGAACTGCTCAGTGACCTCCAACGACAGGACGCTGCCCGGCAGGCTTCGGGCAGCCAGAGCAGCCACCACCCGGGCAGGGAGCGCGGCGTCGACGACACTGCTCGCAGACAGGTTCACCGCGACCCGCAGGAACGGCAGCCCCTCCTCCTGCCAGGCCAGCACCTGGTCCAGAGCCACGTTGAGCACCCGGTCGGTCAGGGCGTGCATCATGCCGGCCTGCTCGACCAGCGGCAGGAACAGGTCCGGGTAGCACAAGCCGTGCTCGGGATGCCACCAGCGGACCAGCGCCTCCACGCCGCGCACCTCGCCGCCAGGCAGGTGCACCTTGGGCTGGTAGTGCAACACGATGTCGTCGCCGTCGATCGCCGCCCGCAGGTCCTCCAGCATCTGCAGCCGCTCCCGGGACGGGTCGCAACCCTGACTGTCATACGTCGCGAAGCTCCCGCGTGCCTCCTTCGCCTGATACAGCGCGATGTCCGCGCGCTGCAGCAGCCCGTTCGACTCCACCGCGTGCTGCGGGCTGACCGCGACCCCGATGCTGGCATCGATGTGCAGGCCCATCCGGACCAGGTGAAAGGGCGCCTGCAGGGCCGCCAGGAGTCGGCCGGCCGCGGCCTCCGCAGCAACCACATCCACGCCGGGCAGGACGACCGCGAACTCATCACCACCCAGCCGGGCCAGCACATCACCGTCGCGCAGCGTGGACTGCAACCGCGGCCCAACCTGGGCCAGCAGCTCGTCCCCCAGGTGATGACCCAGACTGTCGTTCACTTCCTTGAAGCGGTCCAGGTCCAGGATCAGCAGTGCCAGGCAGCCGACCGTGCCCGGCGCCGGGTGCAGCAGGGTCTCGAGGCGCTCGTAGAGGGCCCGCCGGTTCGCCAGACCGGTCAACGCATCGGTCCGCGCCTCCACCCGGCTGTGGGCCAGCGACCGGACCTCCCGGAACGCCAGCACCATCCGCACCACCCCGACCGTCGAGGTCGCATACGCCAAGGCGATCACGGGACCGGGCAGGTGCAGCCAGCCGCTCAGGGCGTCCATCGACAGGCACACGAACACCCAACCAACCGGAACCACGAGCGCTGTCCCGCTCGGGGCGTCCACCGCCGCCGCCGCCGCAGGCGGGACCAGCTGCCGGCCCGTCGCGGCCGCCATCAGTACGAACCCCACGATCCAGCCGACGTCCACTCCGTGCCCCACGACGTAGGTGCCGTGGGCGACCTGCACCAGGTACGCGGCGTCGCAGACGCTGAACAGCAGGAAGCCGGTGATGAGCATCAGCATGCCGAGCGTGGGTCGCCAACCGGTCAGGGCCACCGAGGCGACCACGAACAGGATCAGCAGCACGTCCAGCACCGGATAGGCCAAGTTCACGGCAACAGCCGCGAAGGAACCCCCCACGGCTGCCAGCACCGGGCCGATTACGAACGCCGACGTGACCGTTGCGGCGCCCACCCGCAGATCACCCCGTCCAGCCAGGCCGACAGCCCCAGCGTCCGCAGCCGCGCGCGCAGCAGCAGGAACAGGCTCCCGTACGCCAACGGGTAGAACGACAACCACAACGCGTCCGCCCCGGACGGGAACGGCTGCGGGTCCAGCCCCATGATCCGCCACTCCCAGTACAACGACCCGACCTCGTAGGACAGCAAGCCCACGGCCAACAGCAGCCAACCCCAGCGAGAGCCAACCGATCGCCGGACCCGCAGGAACGCCAGCAGGCACGCGCCCAGGTAGGCGGCGTTCTCCACCACGCCGTCCACGGCGAAGTTGAAGCCGGCATGCGCCCGCACCCCCGGCACGGTGCTCACCAAGAACGCCCCAACCAGCAGCACGACCGCCACCGACACCAGCCGCTCCAACCGCGTCCGACCCACCGTCCCGTGGACCTGCACCATCGGACTTCCCCTACCTCGAGCTGCTTTAGAACAAGGGGGTCAGGCTCGGTCTCTCCCCTCCGCATCGTCGCTTCTCCGGTCCAGCCACGTCCCCCATGTGGACTAGCCGGACCGCGCGGACGTCCCACCCTGCGGTATTGCCGCCCTGGTCCGGCCGCCCGGCGCCGACCCGACCCGCGCGGCCGGCCCGGTCGAGAGCTGGTCGGGCAGCTGGAACGCACCTACACCCTGGAACGAGCCGCCGCGGCCCCGGCCACACCAGCACCGGATCACCGCCCAGGAGTACCCGCAGCACGGGTCTGGCCGCCGGGGGCGAGCTCATCGCCCGCGCGCAACCGGCTGTGCCGGCGACCGTAGAAGAAGTACACCACCAGCCCCACTGCCATCCACACGACGAAGCGGACCCAGGTGGCAGCAGGCAAGTTGAGCATGAGGTAGAAGGAGACGAGGACGGACAGGACTGGGACAAATGG
>JAABUI010001560.1_pt1 | contig 13117 bp, 16 predicted proteins | sample 5559111 | NCBI WGS metagenome assembly JAABUI01 (sample SAMN10711870, study PRJNA513365) | rock metagenome | isolation source: Antarctica rocks | place: Antarctica: Victoria Land, Buttleship Promontory
TACGACTACGGAGGCCCCGCCGGGATCCCGCCCGCGGACACCGCCGTCTGTGTAAGTCCCGTCCAACCTGTGGAGAACTGCTCGGCCTCGTGGCGTGTGAATTGCCAAATTATCTGGCGGCTTATCGCCACGCTAAATGGCGCGATTCGCGACGTCTCGACGACCCTGAGGCGCGTCCACGGACTCGTCTGTGCACGTCAGGCGGCTCCCAGTCGCATGGCTGCTGCACGGCGACGCGACAAATAATGTGGCAAAAGTACGACAAACAATTTGGCTACCGACACCGCACGCCTGTTCGACCGTCCCGGGTAGACCCGCCCGCAGTGTTCACCGATGATGGGGGGGGTTAACCGGGGCACCGCGCCGACGATTTCACGGCGAGGGATGCGCTACCTGCCCCTGTGACAACCGTCTTGCTTGGCCCGTGCTGGGGGTTTCCGCACTTCGGGCGGCGGGCAGGTCAGCCGGTAACCTGAACAACCCGGGTCGCCTGGAGTAAAACCTCCCGTTGATCAAGATGGCGGGTTGGCTGTTCATTGGTCGGCCAGTAGCGCAAGGATTCTGCGGTTGAGGTCGGCTGCTCGGCGGTCGGTTTCGTCCAGGGTGCGGTCGACTCCGCGGAGATGGGCTTGGTCGGCGCGGCGCCGTGCGACGGCCTGTTCCCAGTCGCGAGCCGTGTAGGGGGTGGCCGCGCGGGTCACCGGCACCGGGGGTGGTGGCGGTGGTGGTTCGTCGGGGGTTTGCGGTTCGATGCGGTGGACAGTGCCTGGGCCGGTGGTGTTGCCGCGGGCCAGGTGGGACATCGAGTGCGGGGACAGCGGCCGTGGGGTGATCGCCAGATGGCCGCGGGGGTCGATCGGCGGTAGCAGCGGCACACCGCCGATGCCGGTGGGTAGGGGGCGGCGGCTTCGGCACAGGTGCGGCGATGATCCCTCTACTGCGGGGGTGCGGTCGATCGCCCCGGCCAGGGTGCGGGTGCTGGGTTTGCTGACGGCCAGGTGCAGGGCGCGGAGCCAGCGGACCAACGCGCACGGCCCGCACAGCACCGGATGCTGGTCCGGGTGCAGGGTGACCGACCCGATCGTCGTGTTGATGGCGGCGACGGTGTTGGTCAGCTTGATGTCGCCGGCGGTGAGGGCGGCGATCCGCCGGTACGGCACCCCCGCCTGGGCCAGGACCAGCAGGGCCCGGTCCCGGCGGCCGAACCAGCCGTTGATCCAGCCGTGGGACGGCAACCGGCGCAACGCCGCCTCCACCTGCGCTGGATTTAACTCCTGCCGGACGGGCCGGGCGGGCCGGCCCCGCAGCACGTCCCTCACCTGCCCGGTCCGCTCCGGCGTGGTCACCCCGGCGGCGCGGTGCGCGGCGTCGATCGCCGTCAGCCGGCGGGCGGACGTCGCCGGCGCCGCCGCGCAGTCGCTGAAAAACATCAGCACCGTCTCGGCAGTCGCGGGCAACCGGGACGTGGCCGGTGACCGCGCACCAATCGGCGAACAACGCCCACTCCGCACCCGCGGCGGCCGCGCCGGCGGTGGGCAACCCGGAGTTGGCCGGCTCCTCGGATGGGTGGGTCACGCTCTACAGGCCGAGCTTGGTGACCGCGTTGCCGACCAGGGGGGCATGCTCCCGGGCGTAGGTCTCCAAGATGGCGGGGTTGCGGTGCCCGGTCTGCCGCATGATCGCGTGCGCATCCGCCCCCTGCCGGAACGCTTCGGTGACGAACCCGGCCCGCAGCGAATGCCCACCCAACTTCGCGACCTGCTCTGGGGTGTATCCGGCGTCGGTGGCTCGGCGGGCCAGCACCACGTTCACCGCCTGCCCCGACATCCCCGCCGCGCCGATCCGGCCGGTCTTGTGCACAAGCGGGAACAACGCCCGACCCGCAACCGCGGGTTCAGAGAGGTCGACCCGGCAGACATGCCCGTCCACTCCCCCATCGGATGTCTGTCGGCGGAGCTCGGTCATCACCGACCGCCGCTGCCCCGCCGGATCCACCAGGTCGGCGGCGTCCAGCAGCAGCCGCCACCGGGTGTACGCACAGGGCGGGCACGTCACCGGGTCCCGCCCGTACGGCACGGCCTTCACCGTCCCGCGGGCCTCCTGATCGGTTTTGGACGTCCGCAACCGCAGATGCAGACCGTCCACCCGATGCGCCGCCACATCCCCCACCGCCAGGCCGACCAGTTCCGAGCGTCGGGCGGCGGTGGCGAACCCGACCAGCAGCAGCGCCGCGTCCCGCCGCGCGATCACCCCGCCCGGCCATGTGTGTCACTTGTCGAATTAGGTGGCCGCTTCTGTTCTGATTATCTGGCCGTTCTGTTCTAGTTATTCGGCCAAGCGGGCTAAGGAAGACAGCGTGGTCTCTTGGCGCGAGCAGCGGATGGCAGTGCTTGGCCGCGAGGTCTTCGTCATCGGCGCCTGATTTAGGCCACATAATTCGAACGAAGTGAGCCAGATAATTCGACAAGTCACAACCCAGGTGCTCGGTCATCTCCTCGTTCAGCGCGGTCTCCAGGACCGTTTGGTCAGCTGCTTGAGCAGCCCATCCGGCCCGGTCAGGGGACAAGCCCTGTTCCCGGGCTCGGCGGACCATCCGCCACCGCGGCCCGCTGCTCAGCCGAAACCGCAGCTGGTGGCTTCTTCTTCGTCATGTCCAGCAGTGTCGTCATCGAACGGCACCTTCCCCGCCAAGCCCGCAGGCTCAGCGTGTCGGGCCGGAAACACCGTTCTGGTTACAGACCCTCACCAATCAGTTTCCCAAGTCGGTTCAGGTCGTTCGAGGAGCTCCGCCCTGCCGGGTGGGGCTGCTGGTTCAGCCGAGCTGGAGCAGGGCGGGGGCGAGGCGTTCGAACCGGTTGACTCCGGCGGCGAACTCGCTACCGATGGGCAGGACAGCGACGACGTGATCGGCGCCGGCCGCCAGGTGCTGGCTGATCCGGGTGGTCAGCGCGACGTCGTGGTCGGGTCCGGGTCCGGCGTCGACCAGTACGACCAGCAGTTTGTCCGGGCCGAGGATCCGGCGGGCGTCGGCGGTGAATTCCGGTGGCACCATGGCCGGGAGTGCCCCGTCGGCCATCTCGCCGGCCAGGGTGAGCATGTTCGGTCCGTTGGCTGCGACGAGGCGGGGATAGGTGACGTCGGGGGTCGGGGCCATCGCGGGTGCGTCGATGTGCTGGAGGTAGTTTCGCATGGTGGCCAGTGGTCGGCCGAAGTCCTGGCCGGCGGCCGCTGCCTGGGCGGGGTAGCCGACGCCCAGTCCGAGGACGAAACGGCCCGGGTAGGCCTGCGCCAGCAGTGTGGCCGCGCCGCGCACGGTGGAGGCCGTCCGGGTCCAGATGTTGGCGATCCCGGTGCCGACCACGACATGGCTGGTCGCTGCGAGGAGCACCGAGGCTTGGACGAGGGCGTCCTTGCCGGGTACTTCGTTGACCCAGATGGCGCGGTGGCCGGCCGTTTCCCACCGCCGGACCGCGCCGATCTGATCGTCGGCCGACGGCGCCTGCGAGGTCGGGAAGGGCAGGAACACTCCGATCGGCCCGATCACCCGGCGGGTCTGCTGGACCAAAGCGGCGCCGGAGGGGTTCACAGTGTCACCACGATCTTCTCGGCGGACACGCCTTGTCGTTGCACGTCCAGGGCGTGTTGGAGTTGTCCGAGTCCGTATCCGATGACCCGGGCGGGCGGGGCGGCGGTGTAGCGGCCCTGCGCCAGGGCATCAGGCAGGAAGTCGGCATAGATCGCCGGGCCGACTTCGTTGTCCATCAGCGTGCTACCGAAGATGGCTTTGGTCTTGATCCGGCTGCTGCGCATCAGATGTGCCACCCGTACCCCGGACAGCAGTATTCCGATGAGCCGCGGCGCGACCTGGGTGAGGAACCTGGGCCGATCTGGCAGACCGTCGAAGGAACCCGCGGTGGCGGTGGAGACGAATTTGTGTCCGCCGACCGCCCGCACGATTTTGGCGCATTGGGAGGCTGATCCGTCGCCGATGGCCAACGCTCCGGCGCTTTTGCGCCCTGTGAATGCGGCGATCATGTCTTGGACGACGGTGGGACTGCGGTAGTCGAAGACCTGGCCGGCGCCGAGTCCGCGGACGTAGTCGAAGTTTTTCGGTGATGCGGTGGTGATCACCTCGTATCCGGCGGCGACGGCGAGTTGGATCGCGTTGGCGCCCACACTGGTCGACCCACCCCAGATCAGGACGGTCTCACCGGTGGGGGAGGCGTCCACCCGTGGATGCGCCAGGGCCAGGTGGTCGGACTGGAACAGTCCGCACGCCGCGGTGGACAGCGCCAGTGGCAGCACCGCGGCCTGCTCGAAGGACAGACCGTCAGGGATCGGGGCGGCCAGGTGGGCCAATATCACGGTGTAGGTCTGGAATGAGCCTTCGGCGGCGGAGTTCCGCTTTTTGTCAGTGCCCACGGCGTGGCCGAGGACCCGGTCACCGACCCGGAACCGGGTGACGCCCGCACCGACCGCGGCGACCTCGCCGGCCAGGTCGGCGCCCAGCACGAATGGGTACTTGATCCAGGAGAACAGTGTGGTGCCGATGAGTTGGATGATCCAGTCGATCGGGTTGATGGCCACCGCCCGGTTTTCGACCACGATCTCCCCTGCCTCGGGTTGCGGGTAGGGCGCCGGTCCCACCTGAAGGTGGGCCTTTGTGGCTGGTAACCAGGCGGCGGTGTTCGACAGTTCGTTGGGCATGGGACTTATCCGATCGTTTCGGTGCAAGTGGACTCAGGTAGGGGTTGGTTCGGCGATGACGTTGAGTTCGCCGCCGGCCGTTTCGGCCTGCTCGAACCTGAACAGCGCACCCGGGGGTGGGCGCCGGGGCGGCGCTGCCCGTGGCGCAGCCGGATCGCCACCGCAGCAGACGAGGGTTGCGGCCGCGGTGATGTTTTCAGCGGGGTCCGCGCCGCTAGAAGCCTCACCAGCGGGGCCACAGCGGGCACCGCGGAGATCGGGCCTCCCCCCGGGAGCAGCCGCCCGCAACCACCGGGTTGGCCCGCGCTGCCGGCGCCGCGGCAATCACCACCTGCGTGACTGACCCACGTGAAGGCGACCAACTCACCGCTGACCCCGCTGCCGGTCCCTGACACCTCATTGTCCGGGGCGGGCAACTGATGCCGCCTTGTGCCGGCGGGTGGCGAAGGGGTGCAGACGCAATTCGCGGTGGAGCAGGAACAGCGGGAACGTGAAGGCCAAGGCCGATGGCAGCGCCAACACTGGGTAGGCCCAGGGGGCTTTCATACCCACCCGATGGCCCTCGACGACCATGAAGACGCCTGAGACGCCGAACACGGTGAGTAGGTCCACCGCCGCCGAGGACGCGGCGGGGTTGGCGAACCACGCGCGGAAGTATCCGACGGGGAAGCCGCCGGGAAGCGAGCGTGCGCGCAGGTTGTAGAACCAGGTACCGCCGAGTCCGGCGACCGCGCTGAGGGCGTAGAAGGCGACCAACCCAGGCCGCCCCCGGGCACCGCCCTGCTCCAGCGGGTTCACTGCTGTGGACTTTCCCATCAGAGCGCCCCGGCGCTCGCAGTGGGACGCCGGGCCGAAAGAGCCCCGGCGCCGGCCGCCGCCGCCGCAGCGACACTCACCAGCCCGCCACTACTGGAAAGCACAGGGGCACCGGTGAGGGCCTGACCGGTCAGCGCGATCACCAGCCCACCCATACCCCAGGTCAACGAACGCACGACGGTCAGACGAGTGAAAACCGACGCATGTCGCAGCAGAGACGAGGCGATGATCAGAGCCTGCAGTCCGTGCAGACCCACGAAATGCGCCGGCCGCAGATCACCGGCGACGGTGGACCAACCCACCAGCGGCAGACCCGGACCGCCGTCGGTGGTCCCCACCGAATGGCCGCCCCGGGCCAGCATGACCCCGCCGACGACGAACCCGAGCAGCAGCACACCCAAGCCGGACCTGGCCACGCTGGTCAGCACCGGGTCAGGCGGCGGGCGCAACGCAAAGATCACCGCCAGACCGATCGTGGCGATCCCGACGCCGCCCGCCAGGGACGCCCCCATGCCCGCGAAAACTGCGCCGTCGAAGGGGGTGTCGGTATTGAAGTGGCTACGGACCCCGCGGGCGGCCTGCAACACGATCAGGGCCTGCTCCACCGCCAGGCCCACCGCCGAGAGCAAGGTGGCCTCCCGCACGAACGGTGACGCCGGGCTGCGCCTGGCCAACCACAGCAGCGCGGCACCATTGAGCCCGATGGAAACGCTGAACTTCAGCGGCTTGATCCAGACCGGCTCACCCATCACGGTGCGCGGATCCAGCGCCGCCGCGACGGCCAGCGCCGCGGTCACCGGCACATAGCCCACGACCAGGGCCCGGAGCAGCTTGAGCAGTCTGGGGGAGGACGCAGAAGATGCTCCCCTACGGCGCAGTCGGCCAGCACTCCGCGTTCCGGACAGCCCGAGGGTTCGCGGATTGGTCCATGCGGCGAAACGCGCGACCATGGCCAGGCGCCCGACAGTGGAGGTCACCGTCAGACCATCCTGTGCTGCGCGCAGATGACGTGCTGCCGGAGGCTGGAGGTGGCCTGGACACCGCCCCGGTCTCTTCCCGCGATATGCGCTGGGACGGCCGCCGGTTGATCGCCCGCGAAGTCCAAAACCGCACACGGTGAGAGCTTCCCGGCCCGCACGGCACCGCATCGAGTCACTCGGCCAGCACTGGCTTCCCGGCCCGGACCGCCGGTGCTCATCTCCCACATCTGGTGGCTCATCGTTGACTCCTCGTTTCGAACCTGGCACAACCCGGATGACACTGTCTGTCATCACCATAGCGCATCGATGACACGGCATGCCGTCGGCTAGGCTTCTCGGGATGAGCCGTTGGGAACCGCATGCGCGTGAGCGCCTGGAGCAGGCCGCGTTGCAGCTGTTCACCGAGCAGGGCTTCGGCAACACCTCGGTGCCCCAGATCACCGAGCGGGCCGGGCTGACCACCCGCACGTTCTTCCGCCACTTCGTCGACAAACGCGAAGTGCTGTTCGCCCACGAGGCCGATTTCCCCGAGCTCGTCGCCGCGCTGATGGCCCAGGCCCCGCCGTCGCTGAGTCCGATGCAACTGATCGCCCACGGGCTGCGCGCCGTGGCCGCGCTGCGTTTCGACGGTCACCGGGACATCCTGGCGACCCGTCACCACGTCATCGCCGCAGACACCGGCCTTCTGGAACGGGAGATGCGCAAATACGCTGCGCTGGCCGCGGCCATCACCGACTGCCTCCGCCGCCGCGGCACGGGCGAACTCGAAGCGGTGCTGACCGCCGACATCGCGGTCACCGTGCTCCGCATCGCGGTCACCCAGTGGCTGGGCCCGACCGAAAACCGGCCGCTGACTGCGCTTCTCGAGCAGACCCTGATCGCATTGGTGTCGGTGACGTGCGGGCCGCCCGACCCGTCGGCTGAACACCGCCGCCGAGAATGACTTCTGGACAGCGCCAGGATGGAAACCGAGCCATGCTCCGTCCGGGACCTGGACGGCGGCAAAAGGGTCGGCCACAACCGGTACCTCGCCGGCGCGGCACATTACTGGGATTGCCGGGGCCGCAGAAGCGAACCAGGCGACCAGGTACCGCGGGGCACTGCGCCGCGCCGCGCCGTACCTGGCGACGGTCTGCACCGACCAGCGCCGCCTCCAATCGGCTCCTGTACGGGATTGTATTTGACGACACGCCATGTCATTCCTACTATGATGACATCGTGTGTCATGGGCTGGGTCGGGCGATTCTCCGACCGTGGATCGTCAAGGAGTTCTCGTGGAGCACAGCGGTATGCCGGTGCTGGTGATCGGGGCCACCGGCTTTGTGGGTCACCGGGTGGTCGACTCGTTGATCGCCGCGGGCCGACTGGTGCGCGCCTTGGTTCGCCGGCCCGAACGTGCAGGTGATTTGGCCGCTCTGGGGGTGGATGTCATCGGTGGTGACATGCTCCAGCTGGCGCCGGTCGTCCACGCTGCGCAGGGTGTGGCCGCTGTGATCGTGTGCGTGCACACCCTGTCGGCGCAGACCGCCCGCGAACCCGGACAGGACTTCATGGACGTCGAGGAGGCCGGTCTGCGCAACATCGTGGAGGCCTGCCGGACCAACGACGTGCACCGCCTGCTGTATGTCACGGCAATCGGTGCGGCGCCAGATGCGCTCAGCGCGTGGAGCCGCGGGCGGTGGCGCACCGAGCAGATGCTCCTGGCCTCGGGTTTGGATGTCACCGTGCTACGTCCGGGGATGATCATGGGCCGCGGCGGGGACGGGTTCGGCAGGATTGATAAGGGCGCCCGCCAACGCGTCGCGTTCCTTCTTGCCGCCCGAACCCAACGTTTCCGAACGATCGCCGTCAACGACCTGGCCCAACAACTTGTGGACCTGCTCGAGGATCCGCGATCCTTCGGACAGGCCTTCGACGTCGGCTCCGATGACATCTACACCATGGACGAGATGATCGATCTGGCCGCCGAGCACCTCGGGCGCAAGCCCCCGGCCAAGGTTCACCTGCCCCGCCGGGTCATCGCCGGCCTTGCGCCGGCGCTGGAACGCGCCGCGAAGATGCCGCCGGGCGCCCTCGGCGGGATCGTCGGTCCGGGCAGCGACTCCGACATGGTCGGTGACACCACACCGGTCCGAGCTCTGCTCACCCACCCCGCCCGGGCCTTCCGCGAAGTCCTACCAGAATCGTTGGCATAACCTCTACAGGCGCCGGTCCGGGCGAGGGGAACCGGCCCTCCTGCGGCGGCGCGCTATCCGCCGCCAACGCGCCCCCGTCCGACAATTCTCACCGCTGACGGGCGTTTCACCGTTCCTGGACCCGGCGGTCAGCCCGCGGCTTTGAGGTTGCGGATGACCAGGGTGCTCTCCAGATTCCCGATGGCCGGGAGGGCGGCGATATGCTGGGTCAGGTAGCGGTAGAGGGTGGGGGTGTCGGGGGTCATGACGCTGACGTACAGGTTGGTGAGGCCGGTGGTGACGGCGGCAAAAGTCACTTGCGGGTGGGCGGCCAGGGCTGCGCCGGTGAATTCTAGGTCTGCCGGGGTCACGTTGATCCACAGCAACGCGTGCTCGTGTAGACCCAGCGCCGCGGGATCGACGTCGACGTCGATGCGCAGCGCCCCGCTGGTGCGCAGCCGCGCTAGGTGTCTCGCTAGGTGTCTAAGGGATCGCCGACCGGCTCCCACAACCGACCCCGCGCCGCGCTCGGCTGGCGCACGGCAGCTGAAACGTCGCTGCGGTGCACTGAAACGACGGCAGGGATGTTCCATAGAGGGATCCGGAGCGGGAGAACGGCATACTCAAGTGGCTGCTCGCCGAACACGGCATCAATCTGATCGAGGACATGAACCTGGAAGCCGTGACCGGGTTGATCGAATTTGCATTCGTCTGCGCCCTGTTGGACATCCTCGGCGCGATCGGCGCCCCAGTAAGGTCGGTCGCGCTGCTCAACACCGTCACCGACTGGGCGTTCGGCACCGAGACCATCGACAGAGGAGAGCAGCCGTGAATACCGTGCGTATCGGAGATGTGGAGGTCCACCGGGTCCTGGAATGGGTCGGTCCGATCAAGACCGTTGACGAACTGTTCCCTGACACCCCCGCAGACACCTGGACGGACGTCTCCGCGCAGCACTGGACACCGCACACCCGCGCCTACCGCGCCGCGATCCAGACCTGGGTGCTGCGATCCGCAGGCCGCACCGTTCTCATCGACACCGGAGTCGGCAACGACCGCGACCGCCCCCAGGCGCCGTCCTTGGATCACCTCCGCACCGCTTTCCTGCAGCGTCTCGGTGACGCCGGCGTCCAACCCGCCGACGTCGACCTGGTGATCAACACTCACATCCACTACGACCATGTCGGCTGGAACACCCGACTGAACGGCGGTCGCTGGACCCCGACCTTTCCCAACGCCACCTACCTGGTGCCTCAGGCCGACTACGATCACTTTCACCCCGGCAATGCCGGACAGATGCGCCCGCCACGGACCGAAGACGAGAAAGCACGTTTCGACGGGGCGCGGCTCGTCTTTGCCGACAGCATCACCCCCATCGACGAGGCCGGGCAGATGCATACCTGGGACGGCGAACACCGCGTTGACCGGCACCTGCGGCTAGCGCCGGCGCCTGGCCACACCCCCGGATCTTCGGTTGTCTGGCTGGAAACGGGCGACGGGGCCGTCTTTGTCGGCGACCTCATCCACACACCCCTGCAGATCGGCCGTCCCGAGGACGCCTGCACATTCGACCTCGACGCCGACCGGGCCCGCACCAGCCGGCGCACCATCCTTGATGCCGCAGCCCGCACAGGCGCCACCATTTTCCCCGCCCACTTCGCCGGACACGGCGCGACCACGGTCGTCCGTACCGGCACATCACCGCTGCACGCCGGTCGCTGGACAGCGCTACCAGAGGTCTAACTTCCGCGACCCTGCGGGTGGCGTCGGAACAGAACTGCCGCCGAGGCTTCTGTTCTGGCCGGTCAGCGGCGCGTACGTGCCTGAGAGCGGCGGCTTTGCGGTTCGTGGTGAACATGACTGCATCGGACGCCATGGACAGGGCAGCCTTCGCCTCCGCCGCGGCTCATGAGCGCCGGCGATCTGCCAGGCCGGATCGGGTGGCAACACCTCGACGGGTTCCGTCGCCCAAGCGGGTCGAGCGGTCACAGCGCCAGCCTTGCACAGACCGATCGCTGAGCGCGTTCCGCGCGGGGATCCTTTCGCGGGTGTGCGCCGCCGAGGTCGAATTTCGATCTGAGGTGGATCGCGCCGGCTGCCGCCGTTTAAGCAACTGAATCGTCGTTGCCGTACTAGCGTGCGAGCTGTGGCAACGTGGACACGGCGGGTTGGCCAACGGCTTGGCCTGATCTATCGGGAGGTGGTCAGTGGCGGGGTCGAGTGGGTGCTGCACACGCCGCCGGACTCGCGGCTCCCTGTCGAGGTGGTGCTTGCGTGGTCGCAGGTGAACCGGCTGCTCCCGGGGCGCCTGAGGCCGTGCGCCAATCCCGACTGCAGGCTGTTTCTGATCGACCGCAGCCGCCCCGGAACAGCGAGGTGGTGCTCGATGGCGGTGTGCGGGAATCGGATGAAGGTCCGCGCCCACGCCCGACGTCAACGGACGTGATCTAACGCGCCTCGCAGGTTCTTTCAGATCTAACGGACACGTAGGAGACCACATGGCTGCCAACGTTTCAGCTTCGACTACCGGTCCGGGTACGCCGGCACGGAGGTTTCTGCTCCTGCATGGACTGGACAACCGGCGACCTAGGCAGCATTGGATGTGGTGGCTGGCTGAGACGCTGCGTCAGCGGGGTGAGCAGGTGCTGTACCCACAACTTCCCGCGCCGGAGAAGCCGTCACTGGCCGACTGGACTGACGTGTTACTTGCCGAACTGGCGCAGCTGGGCGATCAAGAACGTGTCGTGATTGGTCATTCGCTCGGTACCGCCCTGTGGTTGCGCGCCTGCCAAGTGTTGCCTACTGAGCTGCGGGTCAACCGGGTCCTGCTGGTATCTCCGCTCGGCGAGCAGGCCTTCACACCCGAGAATCGAAACGAAGAATTTGAGCCGCGCGACACCGCACCCGCGCCGCTCGCCGCCGCATCGACCACGGCACCCCGCGCGGTCATATCCACGACCGACCCCTACGCGCCCGCCCCGCCTGAGGCGTGGGCCAAGGCGTTAGGAGTCGACCTGGACCTCGTGCCCGGCGCCGGTCACATCACTCCTGCCGACGGTTACGGGCCGTGGCCGGCCGTTCTGGATTGGTGCGTAAACCGCCAGACACCGCTGACCGGCAAAACCGCGGGGTGACAGCAGCACCAGCCACGCACCGCGCTGCTGCCCTCGCCGTGCTCTCACTGCTGGCGGCAACGCTGTTCTAGGCGGGTAATTACCACGTCCGCGGCGCAGCCGTCGCCGACGTCAACCCACCAGCCTGGTCCTGCTGCGCTTGCTCATCGCCGCGGTACCGCTGCTGACCTTGGCTCAGCTGCTCGAGAAGCCCGACTGGCGACAGATCATCCGGGCGTGGCCGTGGCTGCTTGCCCTCAGCGGCGCCGGTCTGGTCGGCTACAACCTGCTGCTCTACACCGCGCTGGAACACACTGACGCCCTCGACGCGTCACTGATCAACGCATTCAACCCTGCAGTGATCACCCTGGCGGCTACGCGCCTACTCAGAAACGACTGACCGGCACACGCGTCGTCGGCATCGTGCTCGCCCTCGTCGGCGTGCTCGTCGTCCTCAGCCGCGGCGACATCGTTGCCCTGGCCCGCGGTGGTTTCGGGCTCGGTGACGTGCTGATGATAGGGGCGATCCTCGCGTGGACCGGATACACCGTCATCGGCCGACTCGGCCCCCGGCTACCCCCGATCAGCTTCACCGCAGGCCAAAGCCGTCGTCGCGGTCGTCGTCACCGGCTTCAGCTGCCTACTGACGGGTGCCCCTCGCCTACCCCACAGTGGGCAAGCAACCGCAGGACTGCTCTACATCGGGGTGTTTCCCTCAGTGCTGTCCTACGTGTTGTGAAACCGCGCCCTGGCCGTCCTCCCTCTCGGCAGCGCGGGCGCGTTTCTCAACCTCATCACGGTTTTCACCGCGATCTTCACCATCGCGATCGGACGCGCCATCGACACCGCGCGAGTCGTCGGCGAATGCATCATCCTCATCGGCGTCGCCACCACCTACGCTCGAGTCGTCTCGACCCAACAATCCGAACCTGCACGTTCGAAACCGGTGAGCATGTCTCGGCAACGACCGTCCACCGGAACACCCCGGCACTCCCACCGAGACATCGGCATCTCCCGGAACGTGGGCGGTACTGATTCCCGTAAGACCTGTCCGCTTTAATGCCTGGTGAAGGTAGCTCAACCGGTACGGTCTCGCCATGGCCGGAATACTGATCGGATACGCCCGCTGCTCCACCGACACCCAAGACCTCACCGCCCAACGAGACGGACTCGCCGCCCTCGGAGTGAAACCCCACCGCGTCTACGTCGATTATGCCGACGTTCGCGTTATGCCGACTGGCGTCGCGGAGCCGTTGGTGTGCAGGGTGACCGCGTTCGGCAGGTCGGCATAACGCCTGTGGTTTGAAGCATTCTTCTTTCTCCGATG
>JAABUI010001561.1_pt1 | contig 13114 bp, 20 predicted proteins | sample 5559111 | NCBI WGS metagenome assembly JAABUI01 (sample SAMN10711870, study PRJNA513365) | rock metagenome | isolation source: Antarctica rocks | place: Antarctica: Victoria Land, Buttleship Promontory
TTGCTGCCTATGCCAGCGGCCTCACCATGATTGTCACCAACCACCCTGTTGGAGCAGAAGCCTTGCTCCCTGTTGGAGCTTCTGGTAGGGTAACGGATATAATGTTCATCATGCTGCATAGAAACAACAACATAGGAGAGTTGCACTGCCTTTGGGACAGGCTTTCCAATGATGCACTCAGTAACATTCTGGTGTTGTAGTGTGCTGAAAGCAAATGAGCCTTAGAGGTCCTGGCAAGTGCAGGAGCATGCCTCCTAAAGGATATCTTGTCAAGCATCCTGTCAAGCATACTACCTGTAGCATAGCGTGGGTTGCCTCCTTGATCAGCCCACACACTGACGCAAGTCTTTCTAATGCATGACTCATCACCTGTATGCCATAACTTCCCCTCAGACGATGTCAGGAAGCCATACGCCATTGGTTGTGTGTCTAGATATGAGTGTTTGATGGTGCAGGCTTGGTGACTGGCATCACAGGCACTCTGTTTCTGATGTCCCTGTTTTTGAAGAATCTACGGCAGCAAGGCACACTGGAGAGCAGTGGAGCAGCCCTGGTGATTGCCTTCCTGTTGGGGTAGTTCGTACCAGCCCTAGACAATGGGTAGGTAATAACCATCAGCACTTCGCCTGCTGAAACTGCCATGCATAAAGTACTGAGCAGTGATGTCTGCATGTACAGATGTTGCTGCAGCATTGACATCCCATTTTGCAGCCAAGCTTGCCGACAAATGGCTAGCAGGACTGCATGCGTCAGCTTATGCTGTTTTGCAACAATAAAACGCTGCCCACACTGCAGTGCCTGACTCTTTGCAGGATTCATGCTGGGGGTCTGATTGGTGGCCTTGCAGTGGGCATCATTATTTTAATCCAGTATGGCATCAGGGGATTGCTTGGAGGACGAAAGGCAAGAGGAGATAAGAGCTGATGATGTGCATAAAAAGACTGATTCAGCAATTGTAGCCAGTCTCAAACATTCAAAAGAGGTGCATGTTTGTGCACGTATTCAAAGCGCAGGATCAGTGCTCCAGCAAAGCTTTTGATGCCATGCTGGCATGTGCATCCTGAATCGATAAGCATGATGGGCGACTCACATGCGTACATATGGCAGGACTTATCCACCTACATTGAGCAGGAAGCTTTGCAGCACCAGCTGTCATGTACACCCAGATTAGATCAAAGTCTGATGTTAGCACGTTACATGACTTCATGCTTTCTTTGTCAACTTGTAGCTCTGAATTGTCATGGACAAGTCACAGCACAGCGCCCAGTATACAATGTGAATTTGGCACAGGTCTGATAGATGTATGTTTGAGGCAGTCCACACGTGTGGACAGGCTACAATGACTGCCATTCAGAGCTAACTTTTCGTGCAAAACTGCCAAATGCCCTTCAGGCACCTCATGCAGATTCTCTGGCATCCCCTTCTCAGTACTCAGGCGCAGAATGTCCATTGCATTCAGTCTTCCATCGCTGCACAGCATTCACTACTTCAGCAGACTTCTTGACAACACAAGACAGACAAGGCACACAAATGGACAAATGAGCGCAGCAAAGTGAGCGCAGCTGTACACTGCATTCATTCGTTTATCAGTTGCTTGATGAATCAGCGGTGCTAGCCAGGCGATTGTGCATGCTACAAAATTGCATGCCATCTGTTCTGTGTTGTCTAAGCAAATCATAGCATTGCAAGAGGAGCTTGGAGCATAGCTCTCCTGACTGGATGGGAAGGATTAAAGCCCTAGATGACAGCTGCAGCAGTATGGCAAGTGGACAAAGATACATTATGTTCAATCTGCCATTTGCGTCACCGCCTGCAGGTCCGGTTGAAGCTTTGCCAGTTCTAGGGCCTCTGGCAAAGCTTCGATCAGTTCTGCAGGCAATGGCGCAAGAGGTGGGTCTAATATCAATCCACAAGCAGTCAACGCATTGCAAACTGACTAGCCAGGTACAATGACCAAGAGCAGGCAACGCTGTTGACAAGACATCACTGGCAGAGTTGCTGACAGAGGCATACACCCAACATGCATGCAGAGTGGCCAGCATGATCAGAAAGCAGCAAGGACCTGCCAGCAACCATTTATTGTGCAGGCCCGTCTTGCTGTGAGAAGCTACTGTCGTTGCTATAGCGTCTGCCAGCAGCATGTCTAGCAGACGCCACAGCCATGACAGTATCATCTCAAAGCTATGCTATGCTGTAGGTCTAACAGAGATCAGTGGCTGCATTGGGACCAACACAGCTTGGCATACAAGGTGCATCGCCTAGCTGTGCAGTGTATGCTGTTATGTACGGGCGCTGTTGCAGCTGTGTTGTCCATTGCACCTGCAGCGTACAGGCACTGCAATGGCAGCCTCATGGTGAAAAGTGCATGTAAGCTTGCCAGCATCAGAACAGTGTGTTGATCTTGCATCATGTGTTCATCAAAGCACAGAGTACATTGCTCTCAAGCTGAGCAACAATGCCCTGTCTGAGCAAGCTTGGGAGGCTTCTTGCTGGGCATTTCAGGTGTGGCAGAACAATGCAATTGTGCGATGCCTGGCGCAATCTAAGCAGCATGATCAAAGCGTACCTCCTCTGCGTCCTGGCCCTCATTGGACAAGACACATGTGCCAGAGGGCGTTCTTGCATAGGCTGCAAAACGGGCACTTTGCAGTCAACTGCTGCCACTCCAGATCAGGAAAGCTGAACTCAACTTAACACCCAGGATGGAGCGTCCTCAAAGAGACAGAGCTGTACAACCTGGCTAGTCCTGGCAAGGTCATACAGGACTGTCCCTTGAGGAGGCTCCTTCTGCGGTCCCAAGCTCAGCTCAGCAATTGGTCTCACCAAAGCTTGGAAGTGAGCAGGCATCAGTTTTGTAGGCCTGCACAACAGCAAGTCCATACTCACCTGCATACCTTTTCTTTCAGGAATGCGTTGCATGATAATGGTTGCGCAGAAGGCAGCACTGAGAGCAGTAGGGACGGCAGCTGCAGCACACAGGGCCCAATTGCAAACACGCATGCGACTGTCATCACAGGACATGCTACTCACACTGTAAAGTTCAACTTTACATCCATGCGCCTGTCATGACTGATCAGTGAGGTTGCTTGCCTGGGATAGTACATGATGCTGCCCAATCAGCTTGGTATAGCAAGGAACAGCTTTCCAGATGATGCAGCTCAGCTGTGTCAGGCAAACAGCATAATGCAGCAGCCTGCATAAAGCTGCCATATGCATGAGAATGCAATGTTCCACTGTACAAATGCTGTTTGCTGTTCTGTACAGCTGCTCTGGACAGGAGTACAATGGTACGGAGGCTGCACACTGCTCGTGTCACATATGCATATGGCACAGCAACACCAGCAGCCCTGCAGTGAATGCTGCATTTCCTTACAAGCTGGTGCTGCTGTGCCGTATGCAATGGTGAGAAAAGCAGTGTGCAGCTTCCATACCATTGTACACCTGATGGTTTCCTGTTCAGAACAGCTGTTCAGAACAGCTGTTCAGAGCAGCAGTATGCAGTCTTTCAACATGCGCATGAACAGTCAAACAGTATCATCATATTACGCTGGCTCACGTGGCCACTCGTGTACATCTTTGGTGTCCAACTACTTCAGCTCCACATCAGGACGCAAAATCAACAATACCTCATGGGTTGAAACACATCAAGATCATACATCAAGATCCATCATTGGGATTATTGGTGTGACTCTGGCCTGAAGCAGTGAAAGCGCATTGCCTGTGACCTCACAGCATGCAAGATATTTGCAGCTGTCCAGCAAGTCTGGCCACGCCGCCAATTATGACAAGAGCTGCCAAGAAGCACTCACGCAGCTCAAACAAGGAGCACCTCGCAATGGGCAGCCCTGCAAAAACACGCACCCAATTTGGCACAAGTCAATGACGCTGGGATTGGACGTGTGTTTCATCGAGAGCATGGCCGTAATGTGACTGTCTAGCTCATGGCTGCATGCAATGTGAAAACAACAGAAAGAGGCAATTGTGCGTAGTATTCAAGCTTGCAATGTGAAAGGTGCAGCTATGAGCCACTTTAGGCATGCAGTTGCTTACTTGAAAGGAGCAGGCTGACACAAGTGTTGTGTGCACATCACAGAGCAGTGTACATGATTCGCAAGCTGAGCAACAATGCCCTGTCTAAGCAAGTCTGAGAGGCTTCTTGCTAAGCATTTGAGGTGTCGCAGAAAGATGCAAGTGTGCAATGCCAGGGGCAGCCTGACCAGCATGATCCACAACATACCTCTTCTTCCTGGCCCTCATCAAAGCAGAACCAAGTGCCAGAGGGTGCACCATCAATTGCTTGCCGCTGATCCAGACCAGCAAAGCAACCAGGTCATACATAGCCGTCTTTTGAGAAGGCTCCCAAGTGCAGCTCACCATCTGGTCTCACCTGAGCACAGATGTGAGCAAAGCTGTTAGCAGGCAGGTTGACTTATGCATACGTGCACTCACCAGGACGCATCAGGCTTACATCTTCAGCGATGAAAGTGGAGTGTAGCCGCATCGTAACAATGTGCTGGGTCTGCCCAGCTGGGTCATGCTGCTGATCGAGTCTTGGCTGACAGCACCACTGGGTCTTTAGTTATGCCAGGGCTATCCTGCTCTGATCGCATGCATTGCTAAAAAAAGCAGAAAGTTGGAGTAGTTTTTCATATGTTGGCATGACATCAATCATACCCATTGGGCCAGAAGTCTATTGATAATGCGCCCTGATGTCACATGATGTGGTGCTGAAATAGCAGGACAGCTTTGCACATAACCTCAGCAGATACTCGCAGCAGTACAGCCCCACTGGCGGGTGGTCCTTCTTTGAGGCTCAAAGTTTGAGCTACGCGAGCGCTTCTTGGCAGCCCCTGTCGCATGTGCCGACATTGGCAGGATCGCTGTACAGGGCCCTCCCGGGACATGAGGCAAGAGCTGAAAAACAAGCGCTCACGTAGCTCAAACAAGGAGCACCCCCCAGTGGGCAGCCCTGCAAAAGCAAGCACATTTTTGGAACAAGTCACTGACGCCGGAGGAATCTTGCACCTTTTGTCTGTTTTGCTGCCGTGACACAGCACAACGTGACATCAAAATGGTGTCCAAGCAGTCAGCTGCCAGGCTGGTGACCATGCAAACTTCCTGGTTGACTGACCTGCTTATCTTGGCTTCAGTTGCCAAGTCTGACATGCAGTCACAGTTTGCGCTGAGCTTCTTTGAACGCAAGGTCAAGCAATTAATTTGAATAGGTTTGCGTTTTTACTGGCCATGGGCGGTTCGTACATGTTACAGCCAGTAGGCTTGCAGCCAGCAGGAATGCATACATTACGCTGTTTTGCAACCACGAAACACATACATATGCCATGTGCGCTGCACTACCTGACTCTTTCTACGCTTCATGCTGGTGGTCTGAACACCTGACCTTGCGGTGGGCATCACCATTTCAATCCAGTATGCTACAGTAGTCAAGTAATTACGCAAATTGCCTCTTAAAAGAGCATGGGAAAGTGCAGAGGTAAACCCGGAGCCCAGCATAGGTAGTAAATACCAACTTCGATCAAAAGCTTTTTGGTACACAGATCTGACAAGGCATGCTCTGCAGCATGCTGACGCTGCATGATCATATGAGTGTCTACTTAAGTACTGCGCAGTTCCATGTTGTCGGTCCAATGGCGCACTGTGCTATCAGACATCAACAGGCAATGCAGACATTTACAGGCAACTGGCAATGCAGACATCAACAGGCGATGCAGACATCAACAATTTGTTGATGGCATCAAAACACTTGTTACACTGAACCCTAGGACAACCTTGATAAATTTTGAGTAAACATTGACCTGACAAGCCAACAATGACGACACAGCAGCTATTTGAAAGCATTTACAGAACACCAGTGGCTAAACAATCTTGGCTATGGTGCAGACACAGCAGCGCAAAGAAATGTATATATGCACAAATGCATGCCATCAACCTTGAATGCGACTCTGCTTCCAAACAGGGCGCTGCTGCTGCGGCATATGCTACGTTGCCACCCTGTTGTCCACATTTTCTTGCTCAGCTGCCATGGCACATGCAATGGCGACTGCCTTGCCTCCAAACAGCTCTCATGAGCCTGATGCTGACTCCTGAGGGGAGGTGGAGCATCTGTTCTGTACTTGAGGGCGCTGCTGCTGCTGCCTGAGACTTTGCTGCTACCCTAGTAACCTTAGCTTCCTACGCCAGAGTGCGCTTTAACGCTGTATATCTGATGGTGATACCCCAAGAAGCCTTCAGCATCTGGTCAAGATAGTGATGGCTGTGTCAGGGTCATTCTGACCTCATTTTGTGCACACACACATACAGACACAGAGACACACACACACGCACGCACGCACGCACGCACGCACGCACACACACACACAGCAGCTGAGCTGCTCAATGCTGGAAACATTGACCAGCCACGTTTGCTCTGCACTCTGCTGATCATTATACGACTACACTGCAAGCTTGGATACATGCTGGAGGTGCTACGAGCTACGCATTGGTTGGATGGTCCAAAAAGCTGTACTACACAGACTGCCACCTGGCACGCCGTCTGTCTGTCTGCCTAGCCTAGGAGTGTTCAGCATCACCTGAAAGCTTTCAATCTGGGAGGCAGCTGTGAAGCTGACTGCCCCTATCAGTGCACAGGTGTGTCTGAGCAGACATGCTGGTCTGTTTGCGCGTGCCAAGGTGCTGCTGATCTATGCAGAGATGCTAGACTGTCTGTCTGTGCTGAGGTGCTGGACTGCTTATCTGTGCAGATACGCTTGACTGTCTGTCTGTGCTGAGGTGCTGTACTGCCAACACGAGCCTGACTGCATGCTGAGTATGGCCTCAAAAAAGGCAGCAATGGTCATGCTGTCTGCTGCTTCTGTTTTGGGAATATAGAAGGCTCCCTGAAGGGGACACAGACCTGCACAGCTCCCCACACATGATGTCACAAAGGCTTGGGCAAAGATGACAACCCATGACAGAGTGTCAACACTTTTTTGATGCCAAGAGTCTAGTCCTGGTGATGAGCTTGTACACATTTGTTGGCCATTTCTCATGCCACAGCTGATTGATATGTTCATGCACAGAAATTGGTTTGTCAGTTGATGCAATACATTGCAAGTCATATGTCATGACTACTACTAACATCAACAGCAGATGGGAGTGCCATTGGAAATATGCTTCTGTCTGGGGAACATTTGCAGGCAAAACAAAAACACCAACAGCAAGGGCCTGCACTCAAAGATGTAAATCTACTTTAAAGTAGCAGAATGTACCTTCAGACAAATCTAGGATCAAAGCTGCAAGCGACACAGAGCCCCTTGTAAGCTACACGGGCAGTGATGGCGGTGGCAGCCCCTGTCAGAAGGGCACAGCCCAGAGCTGCCCCTCCCACAGCAGCACAGCTCATAACTCTCACAAAGATAGGTGCTGCAATAACTGCATCTGCGCCATAACCCAGTGTCGTCCCCGACCTCTGGATGGGTCACCAGCAGCTGGGCTGGGCAGGGAGCCTTGACTGGCCTGCACAGCAACAATGGGTATGTCACATGATAGCAAGCATGCCACTGCAAATGCTACACCACCAGGAAGTCTGCTCATCAGGTCTTGCGAAAGTGTGACATATATTGATGACATCAGTGTAAGTTACATTGACAATGAGAAGACACGTATGCAGCCCTTGAAGAGAATTTCACGGCTTTGTGGGCAAATCTTGCTGACACCAGATGCCACTCATGAACCACACTGACTGCAAAATGCAATACATAAGCAGAGGACTTGTAGCAGACTGATACCTCAGACATCTTTCCTCCTATGCCTATTTTTCAACAGTGCTTGTGGCGTCAGTAGCACCGTGACAAAAATCTGCTTGAGAAGCTGAAAATCAAAAAGAAAAAGGAGAAGACGTCCATTGTCCAGCTGCAACTTTACCTGGTTGCCAAGGACAAGCACAAGAAACAAGGTTGTGAGCACCTGTGAGGTTTGAAACTGAGGTGTTTGAGTGGAAGCCATTGAGATATTAGCCCAAGTGGAAAAGAATCATGATTGAGATGTATGTCATGAGACAAGACAAGCAAAGTGCCGGTACATTCCCAGCTCGCTATGCTTCCTAGTCACCCTGCCTGTGCTGAAGCTGTGGTGTGCCTAAATTCTTGCAGCAAGCAAACTAAGGCAAAACGGATTGCTTTGCACACAGCAGAGATTGCTGCCCCGCATTGCAATGCTGGAGACACTGATTTGTAGCCTGTGAGCATGCATCACTTGATATGCTCTGCACGCTACGCTTTCTAAGTCACCCTGCCTGTGCTGAAGCTGTGTTGTGCCTGAATCCCTACAGCAAGCCAATCAGGCAACAGATTGCTTTGCAGAGCATACATACATTACTGCCAGTTGTGCGTTGTGACCCTGGAGACATTGCACTGTGGCTATATGAATGCATTGCTTGACAGGCTCTGCGTTCTGCGCATGTCCTCCACCAGATGTCATTACTGTGACAGCTGCTGAGCAGTGAGCACATTTGTGCGTATGCCCTGCTTGTTGCCTAGGCCTCTTCAATCACAAAGCAGGATGATGACTTGCTGTTGACATGATGCCTGCATCAGCCAGCTGTGCCTGGATTGAGCCTCAATGATTGCAGACATTTGGCAGCATGTCAATGTGTTCAGCTCCCCATCAGCATTCAGCAAAACAGTGAGCATGCATGCGCTGTATTGACGCACAGCTTAATGCTTTGTTGTCGCAGAAGACCATGTAGTTGGTGGTTCTCCTGGACAAACATTGTCTTGCTGCAGCGTCCAAAAGGAAAGCATGACACAGGAGGGAATGATTCAGGCTTTTGCACACTCACACTTGCAGACAAAGTCTACCTTGCATTGCAGAGCAGTTGACGGCCATAGGATGATGGGCTGATGTGTCTTCGCCTGCATGCATTCAGCAGCTACAACGAGTGGATCACTGCTTTAAGTAGAGGCTGTACCGATATGTGCTGATCTGTGACAGGGCTCCTATTGGTGCCCGCATGAAGCAGAAAAATGATGTTTGCAAAGGTGGCTTGGCACAACTCTGAAAGGCCTGTCCTCGACAGTCGGTGCTGTTCCGTTCGGCACGTGGTCTTTCTGCATGGTAATCACCAGGCCGGCAGTACCTGGCTCTCAACAGTCTCAAATTTTCGGCGTGCTCGCACGGAGCAAGGGCGCTCGCGCTTCACTTACGCTAGTTTGCAGCAAAAAGCAGGTTGTGCGCCGGGAAGGCAAGCTGCTCTGCCACCTGGGCTTGTTGTGTCGAAGACGTGCGCGGGGAGCGACACGGCTCGCTCATCCCGAGACCTGCAAGCCCAGGAGACGCGCGCGACCGCTGAGCTCGGCCCGCGCTTGTAGCGGCCGGGGGCAGCTCAATGCGCGCTGGGATGGGGCGGGAATCTGTAGCGCACCATCCATAACGAAACGTCTCAGACTGCAGAACTACACTCTGCTTTGACATTTCTTCAGCTTTGTTGAACCCTTCAAAACAACATTTATAAAAGCTTCAATTGTGCAGGACTGCTTGAAGCTCAAAAAGTTCAAGCTGGACATGTATCATGATTTTTGTTGTTGTACAGCGCATGGAACTCGAATAGTCATTACTTGCATGACACGCTGAAGATCAGGCAGCAAGTCTGTATAACATGGCGAGCTGCAATGAGCTCGATGCCAGGCAATGCGCATGGGCGAGTGACTTCAAGCTATGACCATGGCCAGTGACTTAATTTCATGCCTAGGCTAGTACATGCCTCATGGCAGAAGCTTCACTGCATGAAAAGCATGAAACAGCGCATGAAACTGCACCTTAAGATGCAGCAGCGCTAATGCTTGCTGCACTTTCTGACACAACAGTGAAGCAGTACTGCTACGTTACTTATGATCTCTCCGCAAAAAAAATCCAGCCCAGCCCCAGATAGGAGATGAGCCACAGAAGGGAATTTCGCAGCTGCCGCCACAGACACAGCACGTCTGCCTCCAATTGGGTGAGTGGTTTTGGTAGCGCAGGAGGCCCATCCTCAGGCTGTTCAGCCTCACCGTGTACCCGCGCAGAATATGCTGCAATGTATGGGCGTTGTTCAAGTACACTTGTCCAGTCTACCTGCAGGTACATGCACCGCGTTGACGGCTTCACAATGCAGATTGCATGCAAGGTTGCCAGCACAGGAAATTACCAGTGGAGGACCCACTGCCCCTTCTGCACAGAGGCAGACTCGTTCTGGGCTGGCCACATTTTTTAGCTATGCAGAGTATGCCATGACATAAGTGTACAACTGGCAACACCCTGCATGTCATAGCATTACGATGCTATGCTTGTCATTAAGGCAATTTGATCTTGCATTGCGTAGACACCATAGACCGGTGTATGGGCCTCTCAGACTAAGCAATCATGTCCTGTCTCAACAAGGTCTAGATCTGGGAGGCTTTGAGGCAGGAAGATGGAAGTGTGTGATGCCAGGCGCAGCCTGATCAGCATGATGAAGAACATACCTCTTCTTCCTCGTCCTCAGCAAAGCAGACCCAACTGCCAGAGGGTGCACTGGCATATGTGGCAAATTGTGTGCTGTGCAAATGGTTGCCGCCTCTCCAGACCAGAAACGCCACCAGGTCATACATGACCATCTCTTGGGGAGGACCCATCCGGGGGTCTAAGTTGATGGCACCCACTGGTCTCACCTGACCACAGAAGTGAGCAAGGCTGTCAGAGACCAGGAGCAGACAGGCTGAGTAGCACATGTGCGCACACATCAGCAAACCCTACACCCTCAAGCCTTGAGCAGCAGGCTCAAGCCTTATTCACTGACAAAGTTGGAGTCAAATGCAGCGAACAAATGTGACGGGTGTGGGTCGTGCTGATCAGGTAACGTCAGAAGGCACTGCGGAGAGTTGTGTCACATTTGGGCTGCATTGTTCAAAAACAGAAGGTGGGATGGCAATGAGTATCTGGGTGCGCTATGACTTACTTCAATTTGATGGGTTAATGCACACATTGCACCAGCAAGGCAGTATTGCAAAAGGTCATGCGGACTATGTCAGGGAATAAACAAATGGTGTACCTCGCAGGTCCTCCTGTTTTAATGATTGTCGAGCACCTGCATCTGCACCAGCACGGTGTTGTGGAGCTCTCTGAATCTTCTCCTTCTGACTGTTGGCTTCTTGCAGTCAGGACAACCACAGCCAGCACCCTGATTGCTACTTGTGTATAGGTCCAGGCAATCTTCAATAGTCCGGCAGGTGCTGTCAAAAGGCAGGTTCAGCATACGCAAGTGCTCGTCTAGGCCACCAAAAAGGTGTTCTGGAACCGCATCAGATGAAGCAGCAGCAGGGAAAGGTGATGCTTGCTGGCCTGATCCTTGGTCACCCACTGCCGTGCATGAGCTGCATAGGTTCTGCAACAAATCCTGACCAGTTGGCACACGATGCTTTGCAACATGTCGCAGTATACAGGGCTCAATAGTGAGCACGTGTGTGGAGCTTGATGCTCATGTAAATGATTGCTACTCACACTGTGTGCTACTAACGCTTTGCATTCATGCGTCTGCCAGGGAGGTGGCTTCCCTATCACATGATGCTGCTCAATCAGCCTGGTATAGCAGGTAGGAGCTTGCCAGATGATACAGCTCAGCTTTGTCAGGCAAACAACACGGTGCAGCAGCGTTTGCTGACCTGGGTGTTGACCCTAGAAGTAAACACCAAATCCACAATGGAGTTCTGCGGTTGTAGAGCAGCTATTGCTGCTGTGCCAAATGCAGCTCTGAGATGAGCTGTGTGCACCCTTTGAAGAAGGGCCCGGAGGTACTTGCCAGGGTCCTGCTGCTGGGGCTGGTTTGCTCTGCACCAGACACATGATGGTGAGATGCAAATGGCAGGCTGACAGCAAGTGACCTGAGCAGAAGTGCACAGCAATAGTCACATACATAGCCTCACCTTGCCACCAACTTGTGCGTTGTGCCTGCTATGGTGCATACCCATCAAGCCAGTGGCTTCCCACAGCGCCATATTGAGTCCTGATGTGGTATTGCAACAAAGTGAGCGCGTTGCCTGTACCATCAGGGCAGACAAGAGACCTGCACGAGTACAGCGACTCTGCCCACGCTGGAAAATGAGACAAGAGCTGCCAAGATGCGCTCATGTAGGTCAAATGAGCGGGACCCCACATTGGGCAGCCCTGCGCAAACAAGCACGTAGTTAGACCGCGACAACGACGCCTGGGGCCACCTTGGGCACGTCACTCGTTCTGCTGCCGCGCTCTCAAGGATCAGCAACTGCACAACCCGAGATCTGCTGTACACAGCGACTTATCCTGTAGTCTATGCAACGATCAGACACGATGCACCAATACCTTGGTCTGGACTGCGTCCCAAGAGCACTTGAGATTATTGGCTGAAGACAGTAGCTTAAATCGATCGCGCCAAGCAACTGTGCCGGTTGCTTGCATCCTACGCTGGCGGTAGTGGTTCGCCATGGACGCAGAGCTAAATCAAACTTGTTGCGTACTACGTGCTTCTGCAAGCCCACGTCTGGTGTCGCCTCTTGTCCCGAGGAATATGCTGGCAATGGCCAGGAGCCTGCAGCGCGTGTGTCAAGCATGGCGGGGGCGATGGAGGTCAGCCTGTGTGCCAACTGGTGTATCAGTCCAAGAACATAGCAGTAGAAGAAGAGGTATGCTCAAGCCTGCTAGCAGAGACATTTACAGGTGGATTGCCCTGAGGTCCTGCTTACTTTCTGCGTGATGCATCACGGCATTTTATGTTATGTCTGACACGCAGAGTGTCTGAAACTGGGGGTTGCTTCACCCTCACATGCCTGTGATTAACGGATTTGCAGAGTCGCATATGGAGAGGCCACCTGGCCCTGCATGAGAAATCATGCAGATGAACCAATCTTGCAAGATGTCCTAGGCTAGCACATGTTAGCTCTAGACACAAGCAGGGAGAAAGAGCACCATAGTTGCGCACTGCTGATACATCGAGGTTATTAGTCCTGTTGACCAATGGAATGTGCAGCAATACAGTAACTGTACAGCCACTTTGCTTTGACAAGCAAATTTCAACTGTCCAGAGGGCTTCCGATTTGCTCTACACTGACTGTGATGAGCACGTGTCGGA